>Ga0316218_1000486_pt1 | contig 54766 bp, 49 predicted proteins | sample TBH18003metaG_FD_203634 | JGI IMG/M metagenome (GOLD analysis project Ga0316218, IMG submission 203634) | Freshwater microbial communities from Trout Bog Lake, Wisconsin, USA - TBH18003 | ecosystem: Environmental > Aquatic > Freshwater > Lake > Hypolimnion/Profundal zone | place: USA: Wisconsin... | reverse complement strand
GTCCAGGCCCCGCCGCCTACGCTGTCGCGAAGGGTGTCGCTCGTGCCTACGCACATCTGTGTAAGACCTGCGATCATGGACGGTGAGGCGTTCACGCTCACTGAAAAGGTGGAAGCACAACCCGTGCCTATCGTATAACTGATCGTGGCCGTGCCTAATGATACGCCTTTTACTTTGCCGCTTGCAGAATCCGCAACTGCTGATGTCAGTGTCCCGGGGCTGCTCCACAGCCCGCCTGCAGTTGGGTCTGACAAATAGATCGAATCGCCGATACATACTGATCCCGGACCCGTGATCGCGGCAGGAAGCCCGTCTACTTCTATCGGCGCGGTAGTGGTGCACCCGGTAGGCAAGGTATAGGTAACTGTGGTATAGCCCGCATTGATACCATACAATATTCCCGATGAGGCATCTATGGTACCCGCAGTGGGGTTGCTGCTCGTCCAGGTGCCCCCGCCGCCATCTATGAGCGTGATACCCGAGCCTACGCATACTTCGTAGATACCCGTGATAGATGTCGGCATAGGGTTCACGGTCACTACCATAAAGGAAGGACAGCCCGCTACGGTATAGCTGATCGTTGCCACGCCCAGTGAAGAACCGCTCACTACTCCGCCGCTTACCGGCGCTATGATGGCGGAGCTGGTACCCCAGCTGCCGCCGGTGGTGGCATCTGCCAATGTATTGGACAGGCCGATACAAATGTTAGGGTTGCCGGTCACTGCCGCAGGCGCAGCATTTACAGTTACCGATACGGTGGCTGAACAGCCCGCGCCGGGGGAATAGGTGATCGTGGTAACGCCTGCTGCTATACCCGTAACTATGCCTGTGGCACTGCCGATAGACCCTGCCGCAGGATTGGTGCTGCTCCACGTGCCGCCGAATACTGCATCAGATAATGCGGTGGTCAGGCCAACGCATACATTGAGTGTGCCGGTGATCGGCGCTGCAGGAAGGTTTACCTGCACTTTTATCCATGTGGTGTCTGTGCCACCGCTGCAATCTGTCACCTGCACTTTGAAGGAATCGCGGCCCGCGAAGGATGCCGTAGGCGCATACCATAGCCCTGTAGGGGTGATGGTACTGCCCGATGTGGTAGCGCTGTAGGTAACGTTGGCTGTGCCGTGCGATGGGCCGGTAATCATAGCCCACGTCTCCCCCTGGTTGTTGTCCACGTCTGTTATCGCCATTAAGCTGTTGATTGAATCGTAGCTCGTGTTCTGGCAGATGGAGAGCGTTTGTATGTGGCCGCCTGTGAAGATGGGGGCGTGGTTGTTGGTTACCTCGCGCACGCGGTTGTTACCCTGGTCTGCTATGTATAAATTACCGTTGCCGTCTATGGCTACGCCGGTAGGATTGTTCAGCACGCCGCCGGTAGCGATGCAGGCATCGCCGCCAAAGCCGCCTGTGCCGTTACCCACTACTGTGCTGATGATACCAGCACTGTTTACTTTGCGGATACGGTTGTTGATCAGGTCTGCAATAAACAAATTACCGAGTCCATCCATAACAATACCGGTCGGCTGGTTTAACGAGGCCGCTGTAGCTGCACTGCCATCGCCGCCATAACCGGCAGAAGAACTGCCCGCATAGGTACTGATGATACCGGAGGTATTTATTTTGCGCACCCGGTCGTTAGCAACATCCGAAACGTAGATATTACCCGCAAGGTCGGTGGTAACGCCCCATGGCTGGCCTATTGCTGCCAGTGTAGCAGCGCTGCCATCACCGCTGAAAGCGGTAGTGCCAATGCCGGCCACTGTAGTGATAATGCCCGAGGTATTTACTTTGCGCACTCGTGAATTAGCATAGTCGGTGAAGTAAACATTGCCGGAAACATCAACAGTGATCGCTGTCGGGCTTACCATTTTTGCCGATGTCGCAGGCCCGCCATCGCCGGTAAAGCCGCAGGAACCGGGGATACCTGCAAAAACAGTGATCACACCGGATGCCGAGACTTTACGGATACAACAGTTAGCAAAGTCAGCGACGTACTTATTGCCCAACCGGTCTGTGGCCACACCGCCTTGTCCGCTGTTGCTGATCTCAGCTGCTGTCGCAGGGCCACCATCGCCCGTTTCGCCGGGAATGCCATTGCCGGCGAGTGTGGTAATGATACCTGGTGCATTTACATTACGCACACGGTTGTTGGCATTGTCCGCTATGAATACATTGCCCAGATAATCTGCCGCTACACCCCAGGGCGCATTTACTTTTGCCGATATGCCTGCGCCGCCATCGCCACTATAGCCTGCTGTGCCGGTGCCCGCAATGGTCTTTATTAATAAACCCGTAAAAGGTGATACTGTTACTGTAACATTTACATTGCAGCCTGTGGAGGCAAGTGTGTAGGCCACTACTGATGTACCGGTTGAAATACCTGTGACCACCCCTGTGCCTGCACCTGCTGTGGCTACACCGGTTGTCGCGCTGCTCCAGGTGCCGCCGCCGGTGCTGTCGTACAGCAGGGTGTAGCCGCCCACCACGCATGATAATCCGCCGGTGATCACCGATGGTGTGGGATTGATCAGTACATGCACTTCCGTGGTATCGGAGGCCGTGCCGTCAAATATGCGCACTTTAAAAGAATCTAATCCGCTGTAGCCTGTGGTAGGTGTATAATACATTTTGTGCGCTGCTACTACAGCGCCGGTTGATGCTGCAGTATCGCCGCATACCGCCGTGCCGTGCAATGCAGGAACAATGAGGCTCCACGTCTCCACCTGGTAGCTGTCGGAATCATAAATGGGGAGTATGCTGTTGAGCGAATCGCCGATAGTGTTCTCACACACAGTGATGTTGAGGCTATGCCCGCCGGTGAAGTAAGGCGCACGGTTGTGACCGTTGATCTTGCGGATGCGCCAGTTATAATAATCAGCAATGTACACGCTTTGCGAACCATCTACAGCTAGGCCATATGGATATTTAAACTCGGCTGCCGTTGCTGGGCCACCATCGCCGCTATAGCCATAGGTGCCGTTACCTCCAATGGTATTGATGATACCTGAAGTATTTACTTTACGGACACGCTCATTATACAGATCGCTGATATAAAGATTACCTGCCCCGTCTATGGCTATACCCGTTGGATAATCAAGGGTCGCTGCAGTAGCAGCCCCGCCATCGCCACTAAAGCCAACTGAACCTGTACCCGCATAATTACTGATGATACCTGTACTCATATCTATCTTACGGATACGGTCTACGCTATAGTCGGATACATACACATTCCCCGAAGGATCACAGGCGAGGAACCATGGGTATATAAATGTAGCGGCCGTCGCAGGGCCACCATCACCGGAAGAACCCGAACCTCCCGTGCCTGCAATAGTAGTAATGATACCGGTAGACGCATCTATCCTGCGGATATGGCGATAATAATAATCGGAGAAATATATATTGCCGGACGCGTCCGAGGCTATACCCCAGCAATAGCCCAGTGATGCTGCTGTAGCCGGGCCTCCATCGCCACTATAACTAAGAGTACCATTACCGGCATAAGTGCTGATGATACCGGAAGTATTTACCTTACGGATACGCCAGTTGCCCCAGTCACAGATATAAACGTTGCCGGAAGGATCGGCACATATGCCGTAATTATAGCTGAGCTGCGCAGCTGTTGCAGGCCCGCCGTCACCGCTGAATCCATAAGTGCCATTACCGGCAAAACGGTTAATGATACCGTAAGCATCCACTTTACGCACTTCACCATAGGAATACCAATCGCCGAGAAAAAAATTACCATAATTATCGGTAGCTATTTCAAAGTCGTAATATATTTCAGCAGCAGTGGCCGGGCCACCATCACCGCTGAAACCGGCGGTTCCATTACCGGCAACTGTAGTAATGATCTGTGCATGGCTACTCAATGAAAGCATGAGTACGAGTGGCAGAAGAAAAAAGAATTTTCTTTTTGCATTTGCAATTCCTGATAGGGAATGAGAAAATAAAGAATTGATCATTTTAACTGATTTTTAGAGTTATAGACATTATTGTAAACACACGGCCCGTCCCTGTTTTTCTAACAACAGCTCCAATCCATGAGTAAAGGCAAAACCTAACAATATAAAAATATGAAATAAATTCGAAAATAAGCCTCTTTCGGACAAAAAAATATCTCAAAAACATAACTTATACATAAATACTAATTGATAATTAATACAGTAGAGAATGCAGCGGCATTATCAATTAATCGCTAAGAAAAGTATCTTGCACCCTCATTCAAAAAACACAGGATAATGAAAAAAGGACTACTCACAGTCATCGCGATATCATCACTTACCTTATCGGCGTTTGCACAAAAGAATAAAATAAAAATAGAGACCAACTACGGCAACATATCTGTAATGCTGTACGACAACACCCCGCTGAATACTGCCAACATGGTGAAACTTGCTAAAGAGCATTACTACGACAGCACACTCTTTCACCGCTGCATCCCTAAGTTTGTAATACAGGGCGGCGATCCGAAATCGAAGACCGCAAAGCCTGGCGAAATGTTGGGCAATGGCGAGCTGGGCTACCGTGTACCTGCCGAGATCAATGATGCCGATTTTCATAAGCGTGGCGCACTTGGTGTGGCCCGCGACAATAATCCCGATAAATCAGGATCGGCCTGCCAGTTCTATATAGTAGTAGGCAAGCCATGCACTGATGCCGAGCTGGATAAAGTGGCCGCGCAAAGCGGGCACAAATACACGGCCGAGCAGCGCGAAGCCTACAAGACCATCGGCGGAACGCCGCACCTGGATGGCGGTTATACCGTATTTGGCGAGGTAATAGATGGCATGGATGTGGTAGACAAGATAGCCAATGAGGCGCGCGACCACAGCGACCGCCCCACTACAGATGTGCGCATGATCAGTGTGCGCGTGATGAAGAAGAAAAAGAAATTCCTGTTCTTTTAACAGGAAACCCCCATACCTAAAACGCCCGCGCTCTACAGCACGGGCGTTTTACTTTATGTTTCATCGTGAGCTAAGAATTTATACTTACGACTTTCTACTTTAGACTTTAGACTAACTCTATGAAATCTTCTCTACCTGCGAGTAGTTCAGTTCTACAGGTGTAGCACGGCCAAAGATCTTCACAACCACCTTCAATTTCTTCTTCTCGTGGTTGATTTCTTCTACAGTACCGTTGAAATCGTTGAACGGACCATCTACTATTTTCACGGTCTCGCCCATGATGTATGGTTCTGCGTAGCTGATGCCATTCTCGCTTACTTCATCCATCTTACCGAACATCTTGTTCACTTCCGATTTGCGCAGCGCGGTAGGATGTTCCTTGCCCAGGAAGTGGATAACACCGGTAACATTCTTTATGGCGTGGATGATGTCGTCGGTGAGCTTGCCATGGTTGGCTTCGAGCAATATGTAGCCGGGGAACAATGTTTTTTCCCTCAGTACTTTTTTGCCTGCTACCACCTTGAAGACCTTTTCTATAGGGCAAAGTATCTGTACCACTGAGTTGGTCCAGTTATTGATCTTTACCTCTTTGTCGAGATATTCCTTCACCTTGCGTTCCTTGCCACTGATCACGCGGATCACGTACCACTTGGTTTCCAGTGCGGGCTTTACTACTTCGGGGGTTTCACCGCCTATAGCGCCAGATTCGATAGTATTTTCCATCCTTACTTACCCAAAATGTTATAGATAAACTCCAATACGTTCTTTGAAACGAAATCCATGCCGAAGACAACAGTAGTAACAAGGCCCAGCGCTATCAGCACGATCACCGTTGTTTGCTGTAATTCTTCCCATGTAGGCCAGGTGACCTTGTGGATCAACTCGTCATAAGCTTCCTGGATATAACTTCCGAATTTGCTCATAATAATTTCTTTTTGAGGCTAAATGACCAATAAGCAAAAGGATACCTCTTACTTATTAACCGGCTAACCGATTAATTCTAAAATGACAGCACGGGCACTAGGATTCGAACCTAGATCGAAGGTTTTGGAGACCTTAATTCTGCCGTTGAACTATGCCCGTATTCCTCCTCCATTGCAACGGCTCCGGTGGATATAAATCAAAAAGTCAAAAAGTAAAACCTTTTGACTTTTTCATTGCGGATAGCAAAGGTAACATAATCTTTTGAAAAAAACATTAAATCTTGCGCTCTATCCTCCCATCAGGCAAATTTTGTTTTGAGGCAATTTACCAATGCCAGTACATCATCTTTGGTATTATAAAAATGTGTACTAATTCGCAAAAGACCGTTGCGCTGGGTCACTATTATATTATGCTGCTTTATATAATCACCCAGCCCGTTCTCATCCAACAGGTATATAATGGGCGACCTGTGCGCCATGGTATGGTCGCCCAAAAGAGTTAGCGGCAAGTCTTTTGTACCGTTGAGCAATAGCTCCGCCAGTTGCAGGTTGTGCTGCTCTATCCAGGCCATACCCAGCTCATTCTTGTGCTGTATGGCTGCATCAAGCACGGTAAGGCCGAACATATTAGGATGGCCCGGTTCGTAACTCTGTATCGAGGACACATAGCCCATCACGCCATCCACCAGCTTATAGCTGTTGTGGCCTCCCACTACCGGCGGATATTTTGCGAGAAAGCTATCTGACACATATAATATCCCTGTGCCAAAGCCCGCATTCATCCATTTATAGTTGCTGGCGGCAAATACATCAATATTCAATTCGGCCAGGTTGATAGTGCAGGCACCCATACTTTGCGTGGCATCCACAAAAAACAAAACACCATGCGCCCTGCACAGGTCGCTAATCTCTTGGAGGTCTATTTTGTACCCGGAGTTCCACTGCACATGGCTCAATGCCACAATATCCACCTTATTATTACAAATGGCATCGCGCACTGCATCCATGTCTATGTTAAATCCATCGGGTGCATCAACCCACGATACCGCAAACTTATTGATTCGGAATGGCTCAACGAAAGACGGATAGTCGCGCGCATATAGCAATACCCGCTCTGTGCCTTTGAGCGATTGTATGATGCCATTCATACCCCACGAAAAATTGGGTACCATGGCTACATTTTGCACAGGGGCACCTATAAAGTCTGCTATTACCTGTCTGATGCGGCCTTCTTCATTAGTCCGCCATTCTTCAGAGCGGGTGCTGCTGTTGGTTTCAAAAGAGGCGTACAACTGAGTAGCGGCCGCGACTGTTGCCGGCGCTAAAAGGCCGCAGGAAGCGGTGTTGAGGTATATTTGGTTACTCATGCTTTTATCTCGATACCCGTCCTCAATATCTCCTCCACAAACGGGTCTTTGTCTGCGGTAAAGTCTTTGAAGTTGTAGGTTTGGGCCTGCACCATGTAGTGTTTGCGCATGGCTTTCAAAAATAGCTTAACATCTTCAGAGGCTACACCCGAGAAATCGTCAGCTACTAATGCCATATCAATATCGCTATACTTAGTTTGCGTATTATTAGCATAGCTGCCATACAGTATCACCCGCTTCAGATCGATGCCGCACAAATTAATTTGTGAAGCAAAATCCTCCATCTGTTTTATAATTGTTCTTGTAGCCATTTACTGAATGTTTTTACTTGCGCTAAGAACATATCCCATCGCAAAGCTATAAAATACAATTGATACGCACACAAAAAACCGCCCCGATATTCTCGGGGCGGCTCTTATATGTGTTATCTCGTAGGAGATGATTACTTGATGATCTCAGTTACCTGACCTGCACCAACTGTACGGCCACCTTCGCGGATAGCGAATTTCAGGCCTTTTTCCATTGCTATAGGAGCAATGAGCTTTACAAGAAGGTTCACGTTATCACCAGGCATTACCATTTCCACACCTGCTGGCAGTTCGCACTCACCTGTTACGTCTGTAGTACGGAAGTAGAACTGTGGACGATATTTGTTGAAGAATGGAGTATGACGGCCACCTTCTTCTTTGCTCAATACATAAACTTCGCCTTTGAAGTCCGTGTGCGGAGTAATAGACTTAGGAGCGCAGATTACCATACCACGGCGGATATCTTTCTTTTCAATACCACGGAGGAGGAGACCGGCGTTGTCACCAGCTTCACCACGATCGAGGAGTTTCTTGAACATTTCCACACCTGTGCAGGTAGAGTTGAGCGGAGCTTCGTTGAAACCAACGATCTCAACGTTCTCACCCACCTTGATCACACCACGCTCGATACGACCTGTAGCAACTGTACCACGACCAGTGATCGTGAACACGTCTTCCACAGACATAAGGAATGGCTGATCGATAGGGCGCGGAGGCAATGGGATGTAAGAATCCACAGCGTCCATCAGATCTTCTACAGCCTTAACCCATTTAGCATCACCTGCCAATGCGCCGGTTGCAGAACCTTGTATAACCGGTGTGTTATCACCATCATAGTCATATTTGCTCAGCAGTTCGCGGATTTCCATTTCAACGAGCTCCAGGATCTCAGCATCATCAACAAGGTCAACCTTGTTCATGAATACAACGATACGTGGAACACCTACCTGGCGAGCCAGCAAGATGTGCTCTTTCGTTTGTGGCATAGGGCCATCTGTAGCCGCAACCACAAGGATAGCGCCATCCATCTGTGCAGCACCGGTGATCATGTTCTTTACATAATCGGCGTGACCTGGGCAGTCAACGTGCGCATAGTGGCGGTTAGCCGTTTGATATTCTACGTGAGCGGTATTGATCGTGATACCACGCTCTTTTTCTTCAGGAGCCGCGTCAATTTCATCATAGCCTTTCTTCTCTGCCAGACCTTTACCCGCCAGAATAGTCGTGATTGCCGCAGTTAATGTAGTTTTTCCATGATCCACGTGACCGATGGTTCCGATGTTTACGTGGGGTTTTTCCCGCTTAAAGGTCTCTTTTGCCATTGTTATTTTTTTTAAAAATTGTTTAAATTATTGTTTGTTATTGTTAACACCTTCCGGTGATAATCACTGCTAAACGCAAAAAACCGATGCGTACGCATCGTTATCCCCGATTGTGGGGATATTTGCTTTTTTGAGCTGTTGAGCAGTCCCGATAGTCATCGGGAGAACTGCCGACCATCTCATTTATTGAGCTGTTGAGCAGGATTGAACTGCCGACCTCTTCCTTACCAAGGAAGTGCTCTACCGCTGAGCTACAACAGCTTTTGTTTTTCACTCCCCACCTTCCCGCTAAGAGCGGGATGCTCTACCGCTGAGCTACAACAGCTTTTGTTTTTCACTGCCCACCTTCCCGCTACGAGCGGGATGCTCTACCGCTGAGCTACAACAGCTTAGTTTTTTTGCTCTACTGCTAAACTACAACAGCTCTTTCAGCTAAGAGCGGGAGACGAGGCTCGAACCCGCGACCTACAGCTTGGAAGGCTGTCGCTCTACCAACTGAGCTACTCCCGCTTAATAAGTAATGTGAAAATGCGGAAATGCTCCTTGTGTAAATTATTATTTTCACCTTTTGCATTAACTCATTTTCACATTTTAAAAGTGGGCAGAGAAGGATTCGAACCTCCGTACTCGTGAGAGAACAGATTTACAGTCTGTCGCCTTTAGCCACTCGGCCATCTACCCATTTTAATTTAAAACCGGAGCCACTTGCCGGAATCGAACCAGCGACCTACTGATTACAAATCAGTTGCTCTACCATCTGAGCTAAAGTGGCTTAATTTGTTAAAGAACTTATTTCCCTCTTTTTGAATTGGGATTGCAAAAGTAGATAAGAAAATCTGGTTTTACAAATAATTTTCGGATTTATTCCGAATGTTTCTCAATATCCACGAAAGTCTTGCTTTTGCAGGGTATTTGATGTTTCCTTTTGTCGCTATATATCTCCGGTTTCAAGGCACTTTCTAAAATAGATATGCCACCAAAAAGGTGGCATATTTATATAAAATATTTTCCTGAAAGCTTATTGCAGTGTCATTACTAAACTCACCGTGTCATTTACCCAGTTTGATGTGGCTGTTAAATGTCGCACGATAAAGCCACCCGTGATCACAGAATCATTAGTGGATATAGACCCCGAGCCACTGATGAGCTGATAATGATCGAACAGCATATGCGACGTAGAAAGTGAATCGATATAGAACTTGTTGCTATGCACACTATCTATAGTACACGTGATCTGGTTGTAATACGGATTGCCGGAGAAATTATTGATAAAGAATGTGGTAGGCGTAGCCGTTTGTGTAAGGAAAACAGAAAAGTGGCTTACCATGCTGTCAGTGAGCGTGGAGTCGCTACCCGAAAGGGTTTGCGTCATATTCCAGGTGCCTATGAACTTGGTCACAGATGCCGTTTCGCAATTGTTGCCTTCAAAACCTGTAGGGCATATACACTGCGGCACATACTTTGGCGAATCCGCATGACAAAATCCTCCGTTCTCACAAACATAACCATCGCACGTATGAAAACTCTTACCTGTCTTTGTACAAGACAGATATTGAAGCGACATAAAGCTGAATATGGTCAATAGAGCCCCTATCAGAACCCTCCTTTTCTTACTTACCATGGCATAAATTTAGTAAAAAATTCCAATTTTAAAATTTAAGGCTTGCTAATATGAAGTTATTGTGACCTTTTTCGGGTCTTTTGCCTTCCTGCAAATACCTTTTACTGATATTAAAAGCCTTCTTTTATTTATCCTGCTTAAAAAACATCACCGCTTTGTGACATCTCTAAGTAAGTGCATCCAATCATTTTAACATAGCCCACGGTTTCAACCGTGGGTAGGGAAAAACAACATTATCAGAACGGTTTTAACCGTTTATCCGTGCGTTAAACCGTTGAAACGGTTATGTAACTCGGTATTTAACCATACCCACGGTTGAAACCGTGGGCTATGTTCTTAAATTAAGCAAACCCGTTCGGGCTTGTATTTTTCATCTTTCAATTTCTTTACACCGTCTTCAGCTCGGCTACCAGCGCCTGCAATACTTTTTTGGCATCGCCAAACAGCATGGAGGTTTTTGGCTTAAAGAAGAGGTCATTCTCAATACCTGCATAGCCCGGCTTCATGCTGCGCTTGTTCACGATCACATGGTCTGCCTTATCCACTTCTATTATCGGCATACCGTATATAGGGCTTGCCGGGTCTTCTTTTGCCGCCGGGTTCACCACATCATTAGCGCCCAGTATCAGCACTACATTGGTAGTGCCCATCTGGTCGTTGGCATCTTCCATTTCCAGCAGCTTTTCGTATGGCACATCAGCCTCGGCCAGCAATACGTTCATGTGGCCCGGCATACGGCCTGCCACTGGATGGATGCCATAATTGACCTCCACACCCTTTTCTTCCAGTACTTTTTCCAGCTCGTGGCATATATGCTGCGCCTGCGCTACCGCCAGGCCGTAGCCCGGTATGATGAGCACCTTCTGTGCATAAGCCATCAGTGTGGCAGTATCATTGAGCGATATTTCTTTGTATGCACCCTGGTCCTTCGCCTCGCCGCTTGCAGCTGCCTTTGCGCCACCACCGAAGGAACCGATCAGCACATTCTTCAATGAGCGGTTCATGGCCTTGCACATGAGTATGGTGAGGATAGTACCCGCAGAGCCTACGAGTATACCACCTGTGAGCATCACCGGGTTGTTGTATAAAAAACCGCCGAAAGCCGCTGCCACACCGGTAAAGGAGTTGAGCAGGGATATAACCACCGGCATATCGGCACCGCCTATAGGCATTACAAACAGCACGCCGTACATAGCAGCCAACACCAGTATGCCATAGAACAAATAAGGAGAAGTACTGAAACCACCCACTACCATAATAGATAGTATGATGATACCTGCGAAAATGAGAAAATTAATCGCCTGCCCACCTGGAATGGTCTTATCCTTAACACGGCCATTGAGCTTGCCCCAGGCGATAACGCTGCCTGCAAACGACACTGTACCGATGATCATACCCAATACGATAATGAGGAACTTGCCCATAGGCGGCATACTATCATTACGATATTCTATGAGCGATATGAGCATAGCGCACGCGCCACCCATACCATTGAAGAGGCTTACCATCTCCGGCATAGCCGTCATCTGTACCTTCTTGGCGGCAAGTGTGCCGACAATAGTACCAATGATGAGGGCCGTAAATATCCACGAAAAATTGTGCAGACCCACGGGCTGGCCTTCGCCCCCCTTGTACTGGTACAAAAAGATAGTGGCGAAAATAGAAATGATCATACCGAAGGCAGCGATCAAATTACCCTTTCTTGCCGTTTCTGGGTGTGACAACATCTTTAACCCTAAAATAAAAGTGACTGAGCCAATCAAATAGGCCAATAACAACCAGGGATTTGTACTTAACAACTCTTGAAACTGTTCCATTATATACTGTGTGAACTTCTTTAATAAATGAGGTTTATTTTTTCTTCTTCTTGCCGAACATTTCCAGCATACGATCTGTTACCACAAAGCCGCCGACAACATTCAGCGTACCGAGGATCACTGCGAGGAAACCCAGCACCAGCGACACATAATCGCCATCGTGCGCACTACCCATTACTATGATAGCGCCTATGATCACCACCCCATGTATGGCGTTGGCACCGCTCATAAGCGGCGTATGCAGCACAGCAGGCACACGCGATATCACCTCTATACCCAGGAAGATGGACAATATCACGATAGTGATGAGGTGATAATTGCCATTAAAAAAACCAGTTACCTGTTCCATATATTATTGCAAATGTTTTAGGAAAATTATTTTTTAGCATTAGCTGTTTACGGTCATTAAAGCATTCACGCGGTCGTTCACGATCTTGCCATCGTGGGTGATGCAGGTACCCTTAACCAGGTCGTCCTCAAAGTTCAGGTTCAGGCCGCCGTCTTTGTCTACGATCAGCTTGGTGAAGTTGAGCACATTCTTGGCATAGAGCTTGCTGGCATCGGCCTGCGTAGTGGCTGCCAGGGCCGAGTTGCCGATGATGGACACACCATTGTGCAGCACCGTCTTATCATTCTCTGTAAGGTCGGTATTGCCGCCTGTTACAGAGGCTATATCAATGATCATAGAGCCAGGGCGCATATCCTCTATCATGGCCTTGGTAATGAGTATGGGCGCTTTGCGGCCCGGTATCTGCGCGGTGGTGATGATGATGTCTGATTTCTTAGCGTGTTCGTGTATCTTATCGCGCTGCCTGTTCTGGAAGTCTTCGCTCTGCTCTACAGCATAGCCGCCGGCCTTGGAGGCATCCGCCGCGCCTTCTACCTCTACAAACTTGGCCCCGAGGCTCATTACTTCTTCCTTTACTGCCGGGCGGGTGTCAAATACCTCTACCACAGCGCCCAGCCGCTTGGCGGTGGCTATGGCCTGTAGCCCTGCCACGCCCGCACCCAGTATCAGTACTTTGGCGGGCGGTATGCTGCCCGCTGCAGTCATGAACATGGGGAAGTACCGACTGTAGGACATTGCAGCCAGCAATACAGCTTTATAACCGGCTATATTGGCCTGCGAGCTCAGCACATCCATAGACTGCGCCCGCGTGGTGCGGGGTATGGTATCGAGGCTGAAAACGGTATAGCCCTTGCCGGCCCACTCCTGCATCTTTTGTGTATGGAACAAGGGCTGAAAAACACCCATCAGCACCGCGCCGGGCCTGGCATTGCCTATACACGAGGTATGAATGGCCATCACCACATCGGCAGCAGCGCGTATCTCCTCGCCGCTTTTCAGCGCCGCGCCCACAGCGGTGTACAGGCTATCGGCATAAAAGGCGGCCTCACCGGCACCCTGCTCCACCCATACAGTTACATTCAACTTCACGAAGGCTGCCACCACCTCAGGTACAAGCGATACGCGCGTCTCCGGCGCATGCTCCTTTAAAACACCTATGATCATCTATTATCCAGTATTCGATTAAGAAAGGTGTAAAATAGCCTTTTCTTTTAAAAAACCAAAATGTGTAATGTAAAATGGGGGTTATATGAGAGTATCTATTCTCTTATAAACTTACCGGCATAGGTTTCATTCACCTTTACAAAGTACAAGCCGGGCGGCATAGATTGGATATTGAGCGTTACCTCTTTTTGCTTTAAATCAGGAATATAAGATACCTGCACCCTGCCTAAGGTATTAATGACCTGCACACTTTTTATCTCACCGCCACTTTTTAGGATTAACTCGTTTTGTGCAGGGTTGGGGTATAGTTGAAGGTTGTTTGCTGCTTTGTTTATCTCATTTACAGCTACAGCATGGAAAGTGACTACACGAACCCTTTGATTATTTGCATCTGCTATATAAACATTACCTAAACGATCTGTAACTACACTATTAGGATTATTAAGTTGGGCAGTAATTGCTGTTCTTTCGTCTCCATTATACCCCAATGTACCAGTACCTGCAACCGTTGAAATAATGCCTATATTGTTCACCACACGAATAACTTGAGCATAATCATCAACAATATATACATTCCCATTATTATCTAATGCTACGCCATTAGGTGAATTTAACTCTGCGGCTGTTGCTTGTAGTCCATCCCCATTATTACCAAGTATTCCGCTACCAGCAAAGGTGGAAACAATTCCGTTGGTATTAATTTTTCTTATTCGATAATTAGAGTGATCTCCAACAAAAATATTTCCTGACGTATCGATTCTTATATACCCCAAGTCTTTAAATTCCGCAGTAGTAGCAGCAATATTATCGCCATTATAACCTCGTATCCCGTTACCACCAATAGTGGAAATAATACCTAATGTATTTATTTTTCTTATTCTGTTATTCCCGCCATCATTAAAAAATATATTCCCATATTTATCTAAACAGATTCCATATGGACTATTTATTTCTGCAGCAGTAGAAGGTATGTTATCTCCATTATATGCACCTGTTCCATCACCCGCTATACTAGTAATAATACCCGAGGGATTTACTTTTCGAATTCTGTTATTACCATCTTCAGTAAAATAAATATTGCCTGAATCATCTAATGCTAGCCCTATCGGCAAATATAAATTTGCTGAAGTAGCCATAATATTATCTCCATTATAGCCACTACTACCAGTACCAGCTATTGTTGTAATAACTCCGGATTTATTGACTTTTTTTATTTTATTGTTGCTTTGATCCGCAATAAAAATGTTACCAGAATCATCTATAGCAACATCCGCAGGAGAATTTAATTCCGCAGCAGTTGCTTGGCAATTATCAACATCTCCTGCAATACCATTTCCAGCTACAGTAGTAATTATCTGCCCATACACAACCACAGGCAATAACATCAAAAGAAAAAGGCAGTATTTCATATCGTTAATATAAGGCAAGTAAATGTACGACATAATTTTTTTCAGTACTGGCAACTTCTTTATCTTGCACCTGCTATGGGATCGTATAGTATAGGCGAAGCGCTGAATATGGTGCTCGAAAAATCTTTCTGGAAACAAAAAATAGTGGAGCTCCGCATGAGGGAGGAGTGGGAAACCATTGTGGGAAAGACCATCTCCAAGTACACCCGCAACATCAACCTCTTCAACCGCGTACTCACCATTTACACCGATGTAGCGCCCCTGAAACAGGAGCTGCTCCTGGGCAAAGAACAACTGATGACCACTATCAATGAATACTTTGCCGATAAGGTGGTGATAGAGATCGTTATAAAGTGAAATCCCAGGGTTGAAATTCCAAATTCCAGGGTAGTACAATCCATTTTAACATAGCCCACGGTTTCAACCGTGGGTGCTTAGCCAAAAATGCAGGGTAACGGTTTTAACCGTTTACAAGTACTATAAACCGTTAAAACGGTTGCAGGGCTTCTGTGTATTGTGTACCCACGGTTGAAACCGTGGGCTATGTTCCTGAAAACATTTCTTTTCTAAAATATCTTCATCAATTGCTCCAAATGCGTGATCTCATAGGTGGGCAGCCGGTTATGCGCTACATGGTGTGGGTTGTAATAGACGGTATCCATACCTGCATTGATGGCCCCGAGTATGTCTATGTCTATTGCATCGCCGATCATGATGGATTCTTCGGTAGTGGTTTTGGCGAGATTGAGGGCAAAGTCGAAGATGTCTTTGTGGGGCTTCATGCTGTTGCTTTTCTCAGAGGTAATGAGGTGCGTGAAATAGCGGGCTATGCCAGAGTATTGCAGCTTTAATCGCTGGGTGGTTTCAAAGCCGTTGGTGATGAGGTGCATCTCGTAGCGGCCCTTGCAGTGCTCCAGCACTTCTTTGGCGTGGGGTACCAGCAGGGTTTGGGTAGGGAGTATCTCCAGGTAGGCTGTGCTTATCTCGTGTGCGAGTGCAGTATCGGCTATTTTAAAGTCAAGCAGCATCAGCCACATACGCTTCCAGCGCAGCTCATCGCGCTTGATGAATTTATTGCGGTAGCGCTCCCACAGGCGGTCGTTGTGGTAGCTGTATTTAACATACATCTCCTCAAAGTCTTCTATGCCGCGGCTTTTGAGGTCGTATTCGTCATAGAGCTGGCGCAGTGTGGCTTTTGAGTTCTCATCAAAATCCCACAGGGTATGGTCCAGGTCGAAGAAGAGGTGTTTGTATATTTTAGCCAATGTGTTGGAGGTTGTGATGAGTGGTGTAAAGGTAAGGGAAAGAAAATTTTTCGTTTGGTGAATTATGTACCCCGCGACTTTATACTTTTAAAATTGAAATGATCTTTATCAAAATCAAAGTAAACATTACATTCATCACTTACGCTATAACCCACAGCTTTATATTTTCGAAAAAGCCTTTTTAACACAGATGCATGGCAAGTGCCAAGTGATGCGTGGATAAACGAACAGGAAACGAAAAACCTTCCATCACGATATTCTAAAGGAGAAGTTTCCCACAATATTAATTTCTTTTGTTTTCGCAGCTGTTCGTATAAATCATCCTCATTTAGCACTATCAATTTACAAGAACCTATCTCTGTAATAATACTGTCAGTGCCTACATAACTATTACTCTGAATAAAAATAGTATCAGGGGACATTCTATGCTTTTTATAGTAAGTATCCTCCACTATCGCACGCAGTGCCTGGTAATAAATATTAGTCATGTCGCGCCTATTGGTATTAGTAGCTATCTGTGCATAGTCTTTTACAGGGTAGCACAATGAGCCTGCCACTGTGATACCAAATAAAAACCTCCTAAAAGAAAATGGTATTCCCATAGTTTGTTCGCTTACATCCCAACCTTATTGCTTGCCTTACTCTCATTCCAGCTTCTGTCCAGGGCGGTAACTATGTAGGTGCTCTGTTTGTAGCGTTTGGCATCGGGGTCGGTAAATTCCTGGGCTTGCTGTATCGAGAGGATCTTGTCGTTGCGTTCCAGGTTGATGGGTTCGTTGTTTATAAAGCGGTACACTACATAGCGTATGGTTTCTTTTGTGGGGTTGCTTTCCTGCCACTTTAGCTTTGCGGCGCTACCTGCTGTTTCCATCTTCACTACCGGCGCAGCGGGGGCTACGCTGTCCAGCCAGGGCATAGCGGGTATCAGCGCGGGGTATTTGCAGAAGCCATATTTCAGGCTGTCCTTCACGGGTATCTTTATCTTATCCAGGCAAGATGCGCTGTAGAAGCAGTAGCCGCTGTTGCCGGCGCACTGCTCGCGTATCTCGCGCAGTTGCGACATCAGCTCGTGCACATTGGCCCACGGGCCGCTGTGTACATTCACCATGCGGTGCAGGCCCAGACCATAGTACACATGGCGCTTGTAGCAATGGCCATACCACCACGGCATCAGCACCCCGAAGGGGGCGGCATGGCTCGCATGTTCCCAGTACAGTTGGGGCATCAGGTAGTCTATCCAGCCTTTTTGCATCCACAGCAGCACATCGGCATAGAGGTCGTCATAATCCGTTTGCCCGCCGTGTGTTTCAGAGCCTTCTGCATCTTTTGTTTTGTTGCGCCAGATACCAAAGGGGCTTATGCCCAGCTTCACATAGCTTTTGATGTGCTTGATGCGGGTATTCAGTTGCGCTATGAACTGGCTTACGTTATTGCGCCGCCAGTCTTCCTTGTCCATGCCCTGTCCGTATTTGGCATAGCTGCGCGCATCACCAAATTCTTTACCGCCTATGCGGTACGGGTAAAAATAATCATCGAGGTGCACGGCGTCTATGTCGTATCTCTTCACCACGTCGGTTATCACACTTAGCACATATTCGCGTGCCTCGGGTATCCCGGGGTCTAAGATGGCCTGTGTGCCGTAGTTGATGATCCAGTCGGGGTGGGCGCGGGTCACATGGTCTGGTCCGTTGGGGTTCTTTTTATTGTCCATCAGCGCGCGGAAGGGATTGAACCACGCATGAAATTCCATGTTGCGCTTGTGTGTTTCATTGATCATGAACACCAGCGGGTCGTAGTAAGGTTCCGGCGCCATGCCCTGCTTGCCGGTCAGGTAGTGGCTCCAGGGTTCTATCTTAGAATCATAGAAGGCATCGCATACCGGGCGTATCTGCACTATAACTGCATTGCAGCCCACTGCCTGCAGTTGCTCCAGCCGGGCTATGAATTGCTGCTGCTGCTCCATGGCAGGAAGGCCGGGCTTGCTGGGCCAGTCTATATTGGCTACTGTGGCTACCCATGCCCCCCTGAATTCCCGCTTTTGCGATCCCTGTGCTGCCGCCTCGCGGGCAATGAACAGGGCGAGCAGGAAAACGATCATATATTTAACCATGCGCCTATGACTTTTGAGCGTGAAAATAAGAAAAAATCGCGGCGCGGTTTTATTATGTTGTCAGATAAACTTGTTTTACGTACAATTGTCTAAAAGTAAAGCCTGTTGCGCCTGAAAGTACTGATCATATACCTCTTCCTGCTGTGCGGCTTGCTGCCTGGCAACACCCTGCACGCACAGATATTGAGCCGTATAGACAGCATCAAGTTCAGCAATATGCACTTTACCCACAACAAGTTTGTGAACAATATTTTTCAGCAGGCTGTAAACTCTGTGAAAAGAAACCCCGATTCGGGCCCCGATGACAGTTACCTGAATGGTAAGAGTGAAGACCCCTTCCTGCCCTACCAGGGAAAGATCATCAGGTTCATTTATGTGGAGTCGGTGAATTTCGATCGCTCTTTTACAGACACCAGCGCACGCGATAACAGCCTGGGTGCGCGCATAGGCAACCACCTGCACCACAGCACCCGCAAATTCGCTATCAGGAATGACCTGTTCATTGAAGAGCATACCGCTATCAACGCCTTTAAAATGGCCGATAACGAGCGCTACCTGCGCTCGCTGGAGTATATACATGATGCCCGTATAGTGGTAGACAGCATTGAAGGCAACCCCGACTCGGTGGATATAACCGTGTATACAAAGGACGTATTCAGTATAGGCGGCGGCGGCGCATCAAACGGGCTCAACCATTTTAACCTCAATGCCTACGATGCCAACCTCGCAGGCATGGCGCAGCGACTGGATGTGAGCGGCCTGTATGACTATACACGCAGCCCAACACTGGCCGGTGGCGGCGCATATCGCAAAGACAATGTGGGTGGCTCCTTCATAGACGCAAGTGTGGGCTATAGCGCCATGAGCATCAGCAACTATACCGGAGAGGAAGAAACTACCGAATACCTCACGCTGCGCCGGTTGCTGGTATCACCGTATTCGCGCTTTGCCGGCGGCCTCACCCTCAGCCACAACGAGGCAAATAACCCTTACAGCTCACCGGACAGTATCCGCTTCCGCTACAAGTACGACCTTATGGATGGTTGGGCGGGCTACAGCATAGGCATCAAGCAGCTCAATGCCACTAACAACAAAATACGCGACCGCCGCTTCCTGGCCATACGGTATTACAACCGCAATTTTTCCGAAACGCCCTACCAGGTGGGTAATCGCTTTGATCCTATTTACAACAGCTCGCAGGCAGTGCTGGCGCAGTTCACCTTCTTCCGGCAAGATTACTTTAAGACGCAGTATATCTATGGCTTTGGCACCACGGAGGATCTGCCATATGGCTACAACATAGCCGTAACGGCAGGCTGGCACAGGCAGCTGAACCTGCAGCGCCCCTATGCGGGTATCAACGCATCGCGCTACATAGCCACCCCACAGGGCGACTTTATACAGCTATATATGCGTGGTGGTGGCTTCCTGTACAACAACAAGGTACAGGATGGCAGTTTCCTGCTGGGCATGACCGCCTTCAGCCGCATCTTCTTTCTCAACAGCACCAAGATCCGCCAGTATATCAATGTTAGCTATACCCAGCAATACAACAGGGTCACTACCGCGCCGCTGCGTATTGATAATTACTTCGGGCTGCGCGGCTTTTTATCCGACTCGGCCTATGGTACCCGCAGGCTTAGCCTGCAATTAGAAACAGAGTTTTACCTGCACTTCAAATTCCTCGGTTTCCAGTTTGCACCTTTCCCTTATGGCGACCTTTCACTGCTCACGCCCGAGAATGGCCCTTACAGTCATTCGGCGCTTTATAGCAGCGTAGGCGGTGGAGTGCGTGGCCGTAACGAGAACCTCATCTTTGAGACCATAGAGCTGCGCGCTTACTTCTTCCCGGTAGCGCCTACCAATATGCGCGGGTTCAAGATCATCCTTAATGCGAACATCAGGTACCGCTATGTGAGCAACTATATTACCGCTCCCGACCTGGTGCAGCTCAACAGCCAATAGTATTTCAACCGCATATCGTACATTTACCACACAGTATATTCTATGATGGACTCTTACCAGACACTTGTAATAAAGTTAGTGCTCGCCATAGTCATCGGTGGCGCTATAGGCGTGGAGCGCGAGCTGCGCAGCAAATCTGCGGGCTTTCGCACACTCATACTCATTTGCCTTGGTGCAACATTGTTCACCATTTTCTCACAATACATCGGCGAGAAAACTTCGCCTGACCGTATAGCATCCAATGTGGTGGTGGGCATCGGCTTCCTGGGTGCCGGTGTTATCTTCAGGGGCAGCACCAGCAGCGTGCATGGCATTACTACGGCGGCTTCTATATGGCTGTCAGCCGCGCTGGGCGTAGGCATAGGTTGTGGCTACTATGTGGCCTCTGTGCTGGGCTGTGTGCTGGTAGTTACGGTATTGTTCCTTTTCTCCTTCCTCGATGCCTTCCTCGACAGGCTGAACCAGATCCGCGAATACAAAATAGCGTATCCCTACGAAGAGAACCAGCAACATAAGTATGAAGAGCTGATGGTAAAGTACGGGCTTAGCATAAAAAGCCGCACCCAAAACAAGACCGGCAACATCATCACCGGCTATTGGATCGTAAAGGGCAATGAACAAAAGCACCTCGACTTTATCGAGTTCATCCTAAAGGATAATGCAGTTACCGAATTTGGTTTCTGATAATTTCCTGCGCGAGAATTTCGGCTAAAGCCAGCACATTTTTCACTTAACCCCGGCTGAAGGCCAGGGCTATTTGAGTTGTCTTGATGTGCAGTTGCTGCTTTTACGCCTTCCACTCAGCCAGCGCATCTGCTATTTTGCGGTCGTTGCTCAGGCGCGGCATTTTGTTTTGCCCACCTAGCCTGCCTACAGATCGCATATAGCTGATAAAGCTGTTTTTCTGCATGGGCCTCACCTTCAGCGTTTGCAGTATGCCGCCTGTTACCAGGTCGTTGTAATAGATGTTCTTCTCCCGCAGGTAATTATTAACAGTTAGTGCAAAGCCCTCCATATCAGCAGGTGGCGTTTCAAATTCCACAAACCATTCGTGGTAGGGTAGCCCCTCGCTCACTTGTATGGCCGGCGCTATCGTAAATTCTATGATGTGCGTATGGTGGTCTGCAGCGGCATGGCGCATGGCATACTCTACCTCCTCGCCGATCACATGCTCGCCAAAGGCAGATATATAATGCTTGATGCGCCCTGTAACTACCAGCCTGTAAGGCTCCGTGCTTACAAAGCGCACGGTATCGCCTATGCTATAGCCCCATAGCCCGGCATTGGTACTTAATATCAATGCGTAGTTCTCGCCCAGCTTCACCTCGCCCAATGACAGGCGCGTGGGGTTTTCATTACCTATCTCGCCTGCCGGTATAAATTCGTAAAAGATGCCCGAGTTGGTGTTGAGCAGCAGCCCTTCTTCGCCCACCCTATCCTGGAAGGCAAAGAACCCCTCCGATGCCGGGAAAGTCTCTATCATATCTATTTCACCGCCCAGGCTGTCTATCAGCTTCGACTTATATGGCTCAAAGTTCACCCCGCCATGTACTATCAGTTGCAGGTTGGGAAACAGCTCTTTTATCTTCTTTCCTTCTTTTCGTGTGCTCAGCCAGTCGAAGTACATCTGCATCCACGGCGGTATGCCGCTGATGAGGGTCATATCCTCATTCATGGTCTCGTTCACTATCTTATCCAGCTTCACTTCCCAGTCTTCTATGCAGTTGGTTTCGTAGGTGGGCATCTGGTTGCCGCGCAGGTAGCGGGGTATAAAGTGGTTCACTATGCCGCTGAGGCGGCCTGTGGGTATGCTGCCCACGCGCTCCAGCTCCGGCGATCCGGATAAAAATATCATCTTTCCATCGGCAAAAGCAGTGTTGCCACTCTCAGCCATATACCATAATAAGGCATCACGCGCGCCCCCTATATGGTTGGATATGGACTCCTTCGAGATGGGAATATACTTGGCCCCGCTGGTAGTTCCCGAGGTTTTTGCAAAATAGATCGGCCTTCCTTTCCACAAAACATTCAGCTCGCCGGCCTTTATTTTTTCTATATAACCGGAGAAGCCTTCGTAGTCGCGGATGGGTACTGCCTGCTTATACTCTTCATAAGTTTTCACCTGCTGCAACCCATGCTCTTTGCCAAATAAAGTCTTGGCTCCCACCTTGATCAATTGCTGCAAGATGGCCTGCTGGTCGGCCACAGCGGTCGCCATGCCCTTGCGCACCTTTGCGTGAATGATTGATGCATATGGCCTGGCAAGGAAAGATTTTATCTTCATGATCACAATTAAACCGGCGTAAAGTTAATATTAATTGGAGGGGATATACCATTAAATATATAGTGCCGGTGGCGTATATTTGCGATGCGGAAAATACCCTCCGAAAAAAAATTTTAAATAATAATACATTTTTGTTGTTAGAAATAAAAAAGTCTGTTATCTTTGCGGAAATATTTTTAGTAAAATCATGTTTGCAATAGTTACAATAGCAGGGCAACAATTCAAGGTAAAACAGAATGATGAATTGTTTGTGCATCGCCTGGAAGGCAATGCAGGTGATAAGGTTCAATTCTCAGACATCCTTATGGTAAGCACTGATGGCAACATCACTGTGGGCAAAAACGCGAAGAAAGTTTCTGCTGAAATAGTTGACCATCTGAAAGGTGATAAAGTGATCATTTTCAAGAAGAACCGCCGTAAGGGGTATCAGAAGAAGAATGGCCACCGCCAGTGCCTGACCAAGATCAGGATCAACGAGATCGCATAATTTTCGAAACAATAGTATAGTAATTAAGTAATTCAATAAAAGACAATGGCACATAAAAAAGGTGAAGGCAGCGTAAGGAACGGCCGGGACTCACATAGCAAACGACTTGGCGTGAAGATCTTCGGTGGTCAGCCAGCGATCAATGGTAATATTATAGTACGCCAGCGTGGTACCCAGTACCATCCCGGTAATAATGTAGGATTAGGTAAAGACTTTACCATCTTCGCAATAGCTGATGGTATCGTAGAATTCCGTAAGACACGTACCAAGACATTAATATCAGTAAAAACAGTTGACACAGTAATCGCCGAGGCCTAACCCCCTACGGCGATTTTGCCATATAGCATAAAGATTTTTGTTTAACCCTTAAATTCACAGTTATGGCAACAGCAAAGAAAGCAGCTCCTGCGAAAAAAGCAGCACCTGCTAAGAAAGCGGCTCCTAAAAAAGCGGCACCGGCGAAAAAAGCAGCACCTGCAAAGAAGGCTGCTCCGGCAAAAAAAGCGGCACCTGCTAAGAAAGCAGCTCCTGCTAAAAAAGCGGCACCTGCTAAAAAAGCAGCGCCTGCTAAAAAAGCAGCAGCACCTAAGAAGGTTGCAGCTAAAAAGAATGCTGGTCCTGCAAAAAGGACTGCCGCTAAAAGAAAATAATCTTTTCGCGTTCTTAAAAAAGAGACTGTTTACAGTCTCTTTTTTTTATGCCCATACCTGAGGGGGAAATTCCATCCCGATAGCTATCCTACCGTGTACCCACATCTTTTTCTGCATTTTCACTCCCCATGATATGCCCCTTAGGGGCTACATGTTTGTAGTAAAACGTTCATTAATTTCATCCTTGCCCCATCGGGGCTACGCTACATAACACGTAGCGTAGCCCCGATGGGGCATAACCGCATATTATATATTATGCACTACAAACATGTAGCCCCTCTGGGGCATTACTTATTATTACAAAATACTTGTGGGTACACGGTAGGATAGCTATCGGGACCAAATTCATAGCGGTAATAATACCAATTCGACATCTATTCTGTGTGCAACATCAGGATCAATTTGGTGCTATTCAAGGCCACCACATAGACTATGTTTTCTACGTGCCTATGTGGTTGAAAATCTCGCGTAAATTTTTGCATCATTTTGATGTCGAATTGGTATAATATCCGCTTATCGGGCTATCAGTTATTATAGTGTATGCACCATGGGCAGAGCCTTTACCTTTGCGGTCTAAAATAAACTCCCATGAAATACAATTTATTAGGCAATACCGGCCTTGTGGTATCAGAGCTTTGCTTTGGCACTATGACCTTTGGCGGCGATGGCATATGGAAAAACATAGGCGGACTGGAACAGGCACAGGCTGATGAACTGATCAAATGCGCGATGGATGGCGGTATTAACTTCATTGACACCGCTAATGTATACTCTTATGGCCAGTCGGAACAAATGCTGGGATGCGCTATAAAAAATCTCGGCATCAAACGCAACGACCTGGTCATAGCCACCAAGGTACGGGGCCGCATGGGCGAGGGACATAATGACACCGGCCTGAGCCGCTACCACATACTGCAATCGGTAGATGAAAGCCTGCAACGCCTGCAGATGGACCACATAGACATACTGTATGTGCATGGCGTAGACCCGCTTACGCCACTGGAGCAAACCATGCGCGCGCTGAATGATGTAGTAGCCTCAGGCAAGGTGCGCTACATCGCAGTGTGCAACTGGCCGGCATGGATGGTGATGAAGGCGCAGGGCATAGCGGCACAGCATAGCTGGAACAAGTTTGAAGGGCTGCAATACTATTACTCTATAGCAGGCCGCGATATAGAGCGCGAGCTACTGCCTATGGCCAAAGACCAGAACCTGGCAGTGATGCCCTGGAGCCCGCTGGCAGGCGGCTTCCTGAGTGGTAAGTATACAAGGGAGAATGAAAAGAACGCCGGTGGCCGCCGGGATAACTTCGACTTCCCGCCGATAAACAAAGAGAAGGCTTATGACATCATAGAAATAATGGACCCGATAAGCAAAGCGCATAAAACGTCTGTAGCAGCCATAGCCCTGGCATGGGTGCGCCGCCAGTTGGGAATTACCAGCACCATCATTGGCGCTAAGAACGCAGCACAATTGAAAGACAACATACACTCTACTGCCGTGCAGCTAACAGATGATGACTTGAAGAAACTGAACGAAATAAGCGCCCTACCCAAAGAATATCCCGGATGGATGGTAGAGCGGCAGAGCGCAGACAGGGTACTAAACAAGTAGATCTAAAATTTTAAATCAAATAAAAAAGAGAGCATGGACACTCTCTTTTTTTATTTGATCAGGTCTTATAATGGCACAAAAAAACGCCCCCGATCCGGAGGCGTTCTATAGAAAACTTTAAGGTTGTCGAAAGATTGTAGAAAGATTGACTTGCGACTATCTACTAACGATTAGTTGTAGTTAACTGTTACCGGAACCGCGCTTGAGTTAGTGTAAGCATTCGGAGCCTGCGCAGCAGATACTGTAAGGGTAGCACCAACTGTAAGAGTCTGTGAACCGCCGGTCAGTACGCCTGTACCTGATGGTGAGCTGGTGAATGCACTCATACCCATAGTATGTGAAGAACCATCGCTCAGAGTAGCAGTAGTAGGAAGAGTTATTGCGTAAGTGTAACCTGATGCGCCAGATACGGTGAAGTTAGCAGCTGCAACAGTACCTGTAGTTGCCGGCAGTGTAACGCCGCCTGTAAAAGTACGAGTGCCTGCCGGAGCGAGAACTACTGTACCACCGGAGGATGGAGATACTGCGATGTTACCGAAGTTCATGTTGGTAACGAGAGCGATAGTTATGGGAGTGATGATGTTAGCAGATGCGCTGGCAGTTGCAGTAGCCTGTGCGAAAGAAGAAGTAGATGATGCACCTACGATGATTGCTGCTGCTACGAGTACTTTAGAGATGATGTTTTTCATTTTGTTTAGTTTTAGTTAGTTTGAGTTAAGTTTTTTTGCCTGCCTGCCGGTAGGCAGGTTTGTTGGTTTGATAGGTATATAACCAACGACGTGCCAAAATCATAAAACATTGATAATCAACAAACTAAAATAATGGCATAGGGCCAAAATTCCATCAGGTGGAATATATTTCTGAAAAACGGAAGAGAATGGGCTGGTTTTTAGAGAAAGGAGCAGGAATTTGTTCTTTACGCCTATATAAAAACGGAACGCCCCGCAAAAAGCAGGGCGTTCCGTTTTATAGCTTGTTATTTTATTTATTGTACGGGATCTGATTCCTGGCCTCTCCATCTTTTGATGCGGCCCTTCAACCTGAAGCTTAGTAATAACATTGCAGGTACTACTATAAGTGTGAGTATAGTTGCAAAACTAAGTCCGTATATCATTGTCCATGCGAGTGATGACCAGAAGGCCGCACTGTCGCCACCAAAGAAAATGTGCGGGTTAAGATCTGTAAAGAAGGTGCCGAAATCTATATTGAGCCCTACAGCCAGCGGCACAAGGCCAAGGCAGGCTGCTGTAGCTGTAAGCAATACAGGCGTCATACGGGTACGGCCCGCTTCCACAATGGCATCATATGGCTTCATGCCTTCGTGCAGCATCATGTCCATAAACTCTATGATCAGGATACCGTTTCGTACCACTATACCTACCAGTGCTACTATACCTATACCGCTCATTACCAGCGAGAAGGTATTGCCAAAAGCGGCATAGCCCAGGAACACACCTGTGATGCTCATCAATACTTCGCTCATAATGATGACTGTGCGGCTGATGGAATTGAACTGTAACACCAGTATCAACAGGATAAGGCCGATGGCTATACCCATCGCAGATCCAAGGAAGCTCATGGTCTCTGCCTGGTCTTCCTGCTGGCCGCCCATCTTTATGGTTACTGCCGATGGCGAATGAAATTCATTGATCTCTCTTTGCACGCCTGCTACTACATCATTAGGGCTGAAGCCGGTGAGTACATTGGAAGATAAAGAAATGATACGCTTCTGGTTCTTACGCTTGATGCCACCATAGGTGGTACCATAATGTATATTGGCAAAAGCACTTACAGGTATTGTACGTATCTGGCCATTCATACCCATATCCCTGAACACTACAGGCATATTGCGTACGGCATCTATATCGCCCCTCTGCGACTGCATCAGCCTGAGGTTGATCGGGTAGTCGTCATTGGCATCGCGGAAACGGGAGATCTCTTTGCCGAATATAGCAGTACGCAAATTCATGGCTACTGTGTAGGTAGAGATACCTTCGCTATTCATGCGCTCCCTGTCGAGGTCGAACACGATCTCGGGCTTGTTCACGTCAAAGTCGCTACGGAGGCCTTCTACACCAGGCACCTGCCTGGCATCAAGGTAGCGTTTCAGCTTTTCGGATACGCTTACTAAGGAATCAAGGTTATCGCCGGTTATGTCTATCACTATTGGCTTAGGCAATGGCGGGCCACCCTGTTCTTTATCTACCGTTATCTCTGCGCCGGGGTATTCCCTTACCACGCTTCTTATTTTCTCTAAGTACTTGGTGGTAGACTCGCCGCCACGTTTGGAGAACTCCACAAACGCTACAGTGATTTTACCTTTATTCGGGAAGTCGCCTATCTCGTTGGTGGTAGGGTCTACAGCGCCCACGGTCACATTCGCGATCACTGACTTCACGGCCTTATTAAATTTGCCATGTGCAGGATCATAACCGAGTGTGCTGTCTACTTTCTTTTCCAGCTTGCCCAGCACTTCGTTGGTATAGGCCTGGTCCGTACCCACGGGCAGGTTCAGGTACACATACACAAAGTTAGGATCGGCCGATGGGAAGAACACAAATGGCGGGTTGCGCATATTGTACAGGATAATAGACAGGGGAAACAACAGCAGCGTCACGATCAGTACTGTTTTAGGCCAGTTCAATGCCTTCTTCAGCATACGGGTATACCATTCGCGGAAGGCAGGCCATACTTTGTTCTGGAATACATGTATCCATTTCTCAAACACAAACTTTTCGAGCAGAATGAATAAATATAGCATGACAATGAAGTTGGCGATACCCCTGCTTTGCGCCAGGTAGAAAAGTAACGCAGCAGCAGCAAATATGACCAGCATGATGGTGTCTTTGCGTGTGAACTTTTTCTTCACATCCGCATCATGGTTATCCGGCTTCATAAAGCTTACCGCAAACACAGGGTTGATGATGTAGGCCACCACCAGCGATGCCAGCAGGGTAATGATGAGCGTAACGGGCAAGTAGAACATGAAGCTACCGATAACACCCTTCCAGAAAGCCAGTGGTATGAACGGCATCAGCGTAGTAGCTGTGCCGGACAGCACGGGCAGGAACACCTCGCCGGTAGCCAGCTTGGCTGCTTTGGTTATGTCCATCTTGCCGTTGTCATAGATACGGTGGGTATTCTCTATCACCACTATCGCGTCATCCACCACTATACCCAGCGCCAGCAGGAAGGAAAACAGCACGATCATATTGAGCGTAAAACCAATAGCCGGCAATACCATAAAGGCAATGGCGCAGGATAGCGGCACCGACAAAGCAACGAACAACGCATTGGTAACACCCATGAAAAACATGAGGATAATAGTAACCAGCAGGAAGCCGATGATGATCGTATTAATAAGGTCATGCAAGGTATTGCGTGTTGCTTCAGACTGATCACCTGTTGTAACAATGGTAAGATCTTTGGGCAGGTCGTCTTTCTGCATCTTCTTCACCAGGGCCTCTATCTTATCAGATGCTTCGATGAGGTTTTGCCCGCTGGCTTTTATCACATTCAGGGTGATCACATTTTTGCCATCGAGGCGGGCATAGCTTTTTTGCTCGGCAAAACTATCCACTACCTGCGCTATGTCTTTCAGGTATACTGCCTTGCCATACTGGTTCTTGATGATGATATTACCGATCTGGTCGGCAGTTTTAAATTCATTGCGTATGCTCAGGATACGCTTTTGGTTGCCCATGCTCACTTCGCCTGCTGTGGTAGAAATATTCTCGGCAGATACCGAATGGTCTATGTCATCAAACGTAAAGCCTGCGCCTTGCATTTTATACATGTCCACATTTATCTGTATCTCGCGGTCCAGGTTGCCCACACGGTCTACACGCTTTATTTCCTTCATCGCTTCTATGTTGTCCTTCACCTTGTCGGCATATAGCTTTAGTCGGTTCAGGTCATAGTTGCCGGAGATGTTCACATTCAATATCGGGAACTCGGAGAAGTCCACGTCTTTTACTTCCGGCTGGTTGGGCAGGTTCTTGGGCAGGTCTTGCTTGGCCTTGTCCACGGCATCCTTCACGTCCAGCTTAGCTTTATCCACCTTCACATCTGTGTTGAACTCAACGATCACCACGGAGTAATCCTGGAAGGAGTTGCTGGTTACTTTCTTTACACCCGTCAGGTTCTTCACCTGTTTTTCAATAGGCTTAGTCACCAGGTTCTCCATATTCTCCGGCGATGTACCGGGGTATACTGTCTGCACGATGATCTGTGGCAGCTTGATCTCGGGAAACTGCTCCTTGGGCAGGTTCAGGTAGGCCAGCAGCCCTATGAGGGTGATGAGTACAGTAATCACATAAATAGCCGTGCGGTTATCAATAGCCCAGCTGGATGGTTTAAACTCTTTGAATACGTCCTTCATATAAATACTATTGAAGCGGAATTATTTGAATAGCGCATGAAGCGCAATATTTATTTACCGGAATACGGCTATTAGTTTACTGTATCGATATCTGCTGGCCATTGTCTATATCAGCATTGCCTGCTGTGATCACTTTATCGCCCGGCTTGAGGCCCGATGTGATCTCCACCATGCCATTGGAATTGCGGCCCGTAGTCACCGGTACAGATTTTGCCAAACTGCCATCAGCTATATACAGCATAGTGCCCTGCGATGTTTTTTGTATCACCGATACAGGCACTATAAGTGCGTGTGCACTCTCGTAGTTGGATATGCGCATGATGCACGCCATGTTGGGGTGCAGCTTGTTATTGCCGCCCAGGCGCACCTGCACAGTGAAGGCGCGGGACACAGGGTCAACGACCTGCGATACATAGCTGAGCGTTGTTTTGATAGAGTCGTTGATGTCAGGTAGTACAAGCAGCACAGGATCGCCCTGCTTTACTTTACCTAAGTAGTTCTCGCCCAGGTTGGCTTCTGCTTTCAGCTTGTCATAGTTTACGATCCTGATACCATTTTGCCCCGGCGATGCCATTTCTCCCACCTTCAGGTTCACCGCATCCACTACGCCACTTACAGGCGCTACTATGCGATACATATCGCGCTGCGACTTGAGGGCAGCTATCTGTTTTTCATTAGCTTCATAATTTGCTTTTGCGCTCATCAGCTGCACTTCAGTGCCTATGTTCTGCTTCCAAAGCAATTGTTGTTTTTCGTACAACGATTTCAGCAGTATCAACTGTGGCTCTGCCGCTTCTATCTGGCGCTCTACTGTAGATGCATCAAGTACTGCCAGTACCTGGCCTTTGCTTACTCTCTGGCCTGCTTGTACAAAAATGCTCCTTACTGTACCAGGTGCCTGGCTGGTGGCCTGTATGTTTTCGTCACCGGCTATCTGCGACTGCACCTCCACATACGAGTTGAAGTCGGTGGGCTGCACGATGGATACAGATACCGGTATCACCTTTACGCCCGATGTATCAGACTTGCCGGCTTCCAGCGCTTTTATTTTTACGTCCAGGTCGGCGCGCTCTGTTTTCAGTTTGGTCAGTTCGGCTGCTTTGTCCGTTTTGTTTCCCCCGCAAGATGCGAATATCAGTGCAGGAACTATGAGGTAAATTATGCGTTTCATTTATTTTTATTTAGTAGTTACGTTAGTAATTAGTCGTTAGTAGATAGTATGGTTATTTTAGAAGGCCAAGTGCTTTTTTCAGGTCTGCTTCTGCGTTGATCACATCGAGCAATGCGCTGAAGTAGTTGTTCTGTGCCTGTAAGTGGTCGGTTTGTGCCTGGTTCACCTCCAGGTTGCTGCCTACGCCTGCCTTATATTTTTTCTGCGCCAGGTCCAGTACATCTGCTGATAGTTCCATATTGCCTCGCTGGCTTTGCACTTCCAGTATAGCATTTTTCAAAGCCGTCTTCGATTGTGCTGCATGGAAGTCTATCGTCTGCTTCATGTTCTCAATATTGTTCTTCGACTTCTCGATATTCAGCTTTGCCTCGCTCACCTGGTTGGTGCGCATAAAGCCGTTAAATATCGGCACGTTCAGTTGCAGCCCTACTACAGAATTGAAGGCGTAATTAGAAAAAGACATAACGTTCTCCAATTTGTTTGCTCCGTAGTTATACCCCATTGCGCCAAATGCATTTAAAGTTGGAATAGCGGTAAGCTGGTATCTTTTCAGGTTATACTGGTTCAGTATCAGGGTAGTGTTCAGTACATTGTATTCAGGTACCCGGTCATATTGCTCTTCTGTTGACAGTAAAGAAAGCGCTTCCTGTTTCCGGTTATCAACTACAGTGTCGGTCAATATTATTTCTTTACCCAGGTCCATGCCCATCTGGTATTTCAGCATCTGCTCAGATACAGTCAGCAGATTGCCTACCTTCACACTATCTGTTGCCAGGTTCAGCACTTGCACCTTCGTTCTTTCCACGTCTATTTTTTCCGCAAATCCGTTCTGCTGTGTTATGGTTATATCATGCTCCAGGCTACGGGCGTAGCTCAGCGAACTTTTTATGATATCATACTGGCGGTAGGCTATTACCAAAGAGTTGTAGGCTTTATATACATTGTAGCGCACGGTCTCTTCTGTTACCTGCCCGCTCTGCCTGGCAAGTTCCATAGCCGAATTTCTTGCTTTCAACGCAATGAACACAGATCCGTCAAACAACAACTGTGAGCCGCTTATACTTGCCAAACCTGCATAGTTCAGTGAAAATGGCAACCCTATTACCTGCCCGGGAGCTCCGAAGTAAGAACCATCTATAAAGTTCTTCTGCGGGTTCAGGTAGTCATCCAGCTCCGCTTTACCATTTATATGTGGGTAAGCTCCTGCAACAGTCTCATTGTTCTGCGCATGCTGTATCTGCACATCCAGCTGTGCATTCTTAATGCTGTAGTTGTGCTTTATGGCATAGTCCATGCAGTCCTTCAGGCTCAGTTGCACGGGCTGCTGGGCGCGCGCTGCGGATGCAGAAAGGATAATACCGGCAATAGCGATGTAAAACCTCTTCATAATTATTTTGCTTGCTTTAAATATTTTGTTTTGTATTTCTGATATAGCTTTTCTCCCTTCGCATTCATGATCCCGTACAAGAAGTGCTCCGCTACTTCAAGCGCCACCGACATCAGGTCGCTGCGGTCATTGACCAACAAGTTGGGCTGCAGGATGAGCAGCGATGTTTCCACCCGGTAGCGGGCCAGCAGATCGGCATTCAATCCTTCACGGTATATGCCTTCCTTTATTCCCTGTTCTATATTCTCGCGGATCATGGCCACATCACGGATAGATAGCTGTTCCCTGAATGTATTGTAGGCTTCGGGGAAGAAGCGTTGCATTTCAAATATCGCCATAGGATTGATGCGCTTGTGGGTCTCATCCATAAAAGCGATCATTTGCACCATGGCATCTATGGCATCCACGGCATCCTTTATCTGCATCTGGCAATTCTCTGTCATATGATCCTTATACCACATAACAGATTCATTCACTACCTCTTGCTTATTGGCAAAATGCTGGTAAAGCGTTTTTTTAGAAATACCCGCCCGGCGGGCAATATCATCCATCGTAATTGTTTTAAAGCCATATTGGCTAAACAATTCGGCGGATGAGGTCAGTATTTTGGTTAACGGTTCCATTTCAGGCACAAAACTATGGAAACGTTTTTGATAAAATAAGTTTCCCGAGTATAGTTATTTCCTATGGGCCTATTTTTTCACCACATACCGGCATCAGCTAATCAGCTAATTATGCGATCAGCTAATTAACTTGCACCCATGTTTGCCGATGTTATCCTTCCCCTCAATTTGCCGCAGGTGCTTACTTATGGTGTTCCGCACGAGATGCAGGAATTCCTGCGCCCTGGTATGCGGGTAGAGGTGGAATTAGGGCGAAACAAACAGTATTCGGGCATCATAGGGCGGCTGCACAACGAGAAACCGGAGCTGTACATGGTAAAACCCATACGCGGCATAATAGACGAGGAGCCAGTGGTGAACGAAAAGCAACTACAATTTTGGCGGTGGATAGGGCAATACTATATGGCCGCGCCCGGCGAAGTGATGCAGGCAGCCCTGCCCGCCCACCTGAAACTGATGGGCGAAACCCGCCTGGAATGGGTAGGCGATGAAAGCGTGGTGTATGACTGGAGCCATGAAGCGCACCTGGCAGCAGAGGCTTTGCAGGTGCGCATGGAACTCACCATCACAGAACTGCGGGCAGTAGTGGGCGCACGCCATTTTGCGGCGGTCATCAATGAACTGCTGGAGAAGGAGGTGGTGCGCATCAATGAGAACCTCGAAACAGCTTACCGCCCACGGCGGGAGAAGGTGGTGACACTAGCCCCAAAATATAAAGACGAGAAAGAACTGATGGCCTTGTTCGATCAGCTATCTCGTGCGCCCAAGCAACTGGTGCTGCTGATGGCCTATACCGAGTTGAATGTAAAACACGGCATTGTGAAGCAGGCTGATCTTATAGACCGCACAGGCGCATCGGCTACGCAGGTAAAGGCGCTGGTAGATAAAGGTATATTTATAGTAGAAGAAAAAAACGTTGACCGTGTTTTCTTTTCGGAGCAAAAAGAAGCAAAGGATATCATTTTATCACCGGCGCAGCAAGCCGCTTACCACGAGCTGAACGAGGGGTTGAAAGAAAAGAACGTAGCCCTGCTGCATGGCGTGACGGGCAGTGGTAAAACACTGCTATACATAAATAAGATAAAGGAGTGCATAGCGGCAGGTAAGCAGGCTATACTGCTGCTGCCGGAGATAGGGCTGACCACACAACTGGTATCGCGACTGCACGCTTACTTTGGCGATGACCTGGGTGTGTATCACTCGCACTTCAGCAATAATGAGCGGGTGGAGATATGGGAGAAGGTGCGCAAGGGCGCTTACAAAGTAGTGGCCGGGCCGCGCTCTGCCCTGTGGCTGCCTTACAACGATATAGGCGTGATCATAGCGGATGAAGAACACGACACCTCGTACAAACAAAAAGACCCTGCACCCCGCTTCCATGCACGTGATGCTGCTATATACCTGGCCTCGCTATTTGATGCAAAGGTGATACTCGGATCTGCTACGCCATCTGTGGAAAGCCTCTTTAATGTGCAGCAGAAAAAGTATGCCTATGTGGCCCTCAAAGACCGCTACCTGGGCGTGCAGATGCCCGTGATAGAAGTGATCAACGCCAAGTCGCTGGCCACCACCGCACCGCAGGGATTAAAGATACTGACAACCGAACTGATCGTAGCCATAACCGATGCGCTGCAACATCGCAAGCAGGTGATCCTGTTCCAGAACAGGCGGGGGTATGCGCCCTTCCAGCTATGCACAGTATGCGGCTGGGTACCGCAGTGCCGCAACTGCGCGGTATCGCTCACCTACCACAAGAGCACCGACAAACTGCACTGCCACTACTGCGGCCTCAAAGCCCCGGTGATGCACGTATGCCCGCAGTGCAACAGCACCCAGCTCTCCAGCAAAAGCTTTGGCACCGAGCGTATAGAAGAAGAAGTGCAGCAGGTATTCCCCAATGCCCGCGTGGCCCGTATGGATGTAGACAGTATGCGGGGCAAGCACAGCATGGGCGAGCTGCTCACCAAGCTGGAACAGCGCAAGGTGGATATACTCGTAGGCACACAAATGGTGGTGAAGGGGCTGGACTTTGCATCGGTAGCCCTGGTGGGCATACTGAGCGCCGACAGCCTGCTCAGCTTTCCCGATTTTCGTGTAAATGAGCGTGCCTTTCAGATCATGGAGCAGGTGAGTGGCCGTGCCGGCCGTGCCGATGGCAATGGCCGTGTGCTGATACAGGCATACAACCTGGCACATCCCGTATTACAGTGGGTGAAGGACCACAACGTGCATGAGTTTTACGCGCACGAAATTAGATTCAGGGAGCATTTTTCTTACCCGCCCTACAGCCGCATCATCAAGGTTATCTTTAAACATGCCGATGAAACAAAGGCCATAAAAGCCGCCACACAAATGGCCGAAGCGCTGCAAACATTTGCCGAGATACTGGTACAAGGCCCCGGCCCAGCCATAGTGCCACGTGTGCGCAACCAATACATACAGGAGATATGGATCAAATGCCCGCGCGACAATAAAATATCTACCGCGCTGCGCACCTTCCTCAAAGACCACAAGCAACAGATACTCGGCAAAAAAGGCAATGCCAACGTGCAGGTGATCTTTGATGTGGACCCGATGTAGGTGTAGCATGTGTAGCAACGCCATTTCCCGCCGGTGTTGGTGTCCCACCAACGCCCTCACGCTGATAAAGCAACTCAACCAAACGAACTCCTTTAGAAGGGCCTGGGTTATTTCACATACTTCCCGATCACCGGCATACGCTGCAACTCCTTCCTTTCCACACCCAATACAAACCGCAGGAACAGCAGCATAAGCACGGTGCCGGCTGCAAAACGAATGAGGAACATATCTGTAACAGCGCACACGGCTACATCCACAAAATAAAACACCAGCATCACCCCGAAAAAGGCGAGCAGCTTTTTGGCATTGTACGGCACAGGGTACACCCGCTGCCCCCATATGTACGATATCACCATCATGCTGCTGTAGCAGATCATAGTGGCCCACGCGCACGCCATATAGCTATAACGGGGTATGAAGAAATAATTGATGAGCAGCGTAATGACCGCGCCTATAATGGTAATGGTAGCGCCCGCCCTTGTGTTGTGCGACAGCTTGTACCAGATGGCCAGGTTGTAATATACCCCCAGCGACATATTGGCCACCAACAGTATAGGCACCACCTTCAGCCCCTCCCACATATGCCTGTTGCGTATAAAGTGCTTCCACACATCGAGGTACAGCATCACGAACAGGAACATGCAGCAGATGGTGATCACAAAAAACTTCATCACCCGTGCATAGGTCTTGGGCGCATCCTCGCCCTTCGAGTGCTGGAAGAAGAACGGCTCTGCCCCCATCCGGAATGCCTGTATAAACAGCGTGATCAGCAGCGACAGCTTGTAGCAGGCCGAGTAGATACCCACCTGCCGCAGGCGGCCCTCGGCGGTAGGCACAGGCGCCCACCACCCCAGCATGATACGGTCGAACGTTTCATTGATCATACCCCCAAAGCCAGCCACCATCAGCGGCAGGGAGTACACCATCATTTCCTTCCACAGCGCACTGCTCCACTTTAGCTTTATGGACAGGAACTCCGGCAACAACATCACAAAGGTGAGCGCGGAGGCCACAATGTTGGCAATGATGTAGTAACCCGCACCCACATTCGGGTCGTAGTACCGCGCGAATACAGACCCGGGATGTGCAGCGGCAAGAAGCGGCAACTGGCTGTAGAAGAAATATACCAGGCCCACATTCAGCAGTATATTCATCACCCGTATGAAGGCATATTTCTTTGGCCGGTTGCTGAAGCGCAGCTTGGCAAAGGGCAGCGTGGTGAGCGTATCCAGCGCTATCACATATGCCGACCAGGTGATGAACTCCGGGTGCATTTGTATATTCAGCAAGGTGGCTACCGATTGCCGGCACAGCAGCAATACACCGGTAAGGAACACAGTTGATGCTATAAGCGAAAAACTGGCCGTGCTGAAAACTTTTTGCTCATCGCTCTCGTCTTTATTGCTGTAGCGGAAGTAAGCCGTTTCCATGCCATAGGTAAAGACCACATTAAGGAAGGGTATGGCTGCATATATGGTACTCTGCTCACCATAGGTAGCCTCCGATAGTTTGTAGGTAAGGTACGGGGTCAGCAGGTAGTTAATGAACCGCGCCGCTATGGAGCTGATTCCATACCATGCCGTTTGCCCTGCTAATTTTTTTATTGATGCCAATGTATGTGTAATATAAGGCAAATATAAGCCGAACTGCCGAACTGCCCCATCAAAACCAACATTTTATTGATTTTTTATAATATTGCTTACTTTTAAAGGCTAAATCAATAACTACACACACAAATTTTTATGAAAAGAATAATGGCTACGGCCGTTTGCATCTGCGCAGTCACATCTGCTTTTGCACAAACTAAGAACCCTGCTGCCCATAAGGGCGCTCCTATGCACAAGCCCGTAAGGCCATCTGTTGAGGGGACCATCAGGGATGCACACTACCACCCCGTGCGTGGCGTGGAGGCATTCATTTACCAGAAAGATTCCACCATCATCGCATCAGGCTATACCGACTCTATGGGCCACTACGAGACCAATGCAGTAATGCCCGGCACTTATAATGTAAAGATCGTGTACCCTGGCGCCAAAGACATGATGGTTACCGGTGTGGTGATAAAGGCAGGCCCTACCCAGTTGAATGTAAAAGGCGCCGCACCAGCCGCCGATACCTCTGTTGCGTTCACAACTCTGATGCCGCAACCCGAAAAGAAGAAGGCAGAAAAGAAGAAAGCGAATTAGTAAGCAACATTAGGTGTAACATAGCCCACGGTTTCAACCGTGGGTACAAAAAAAGAAAATGGTCTATAACGGTTTTAACCGTTTACCCGGCGCATTACCTGTTATTTATGCGGAGGTTTCCATATTCTAAGCACACGCATTTTGTTAAATAGGTGCAACCGCCGCCAAAATGCCCGTGTTTTTTTATATTTTTGAACAACCTGCGCGTATATTAATACCCGCAACTGAATTAACCACTAATGGCGACAGGCAAAAAAGCGAAACCTACTTACTTCAATGCCATCATGGGCGTGGCGCTGGTACTCTTTTTGCTGGGGGTGCTGGGCTGGCTGCTCATCAATGGCCGCGCGCTTTCCCGGGCTTTTAAAGAAGACCTGGAGGTGAATGTAGATTTCCATGATAATACCTCTGATGCAAATGTGCAGCGTATGCAATCCATACTGGATAAGCAGCCCTTTGTGATGAGCTCGCGCATCATCACCAAAGAAGAAGCGATAAAGATGGAAAGCGAAGTAGAGGGTGGCAACATCATGGACTTCCTGGGCTACAACCCCCTCTTCACCTCGGTATCATTGAAGCTGCACGAAGAGTATGTGAACAAGGACAGCCTGGCCAAAGTGCGCCAGTTCATACTGCAAAGCAATGTGGTGCGCGATGTAACATGGCCCAACGTGGTGGTAGATACCATGAACAGCAACCTGCGCAAGATAGGCTACATACTGGGCAGCATATCGGTGCTACTGCTTATAGTGGTCATCTTCCTTATAGACAATACCGTTCGGCTGGCCATGTTCAGCAACCGCTTTATCATAAAGACCATGCAGATGGTGGGCGCTACACGCTCGTTCATCACCCGTCCGTTCGATATGCGCGCATTTCTCAATGGCCTCATCAGTGGTATTGTGGCAGTCATCGGCCTTTGGGCAGTTATGTCTTTTGCCGGGGCGCAGCTACCCGCACTGGCATCGCTCAACGACCCTAAGCTGCTGGCGATCCTCATGCTGGGCATGGTGGTGCTGGGTATCTTTATATCCATGATCAGCACACACCGCTCGGTGGTCAAATACCTGAAAATGCACGTTGACGACCTGTATTAGGCCGCATTAACATACTTTAACCTCAAAAACGCCCCTGTTTCTCAAAAATTCGGTAATATTGTCCGGCATTAGTGGCCCTTGTTTCACTAACATTATTTATAAACAATTTATACTATTTATATGTCTACAGTACAAAAACCTCAGCAGCCGGCAACACCACCGCCAACTCCACGCCCTGCTGCAAGCAAATCATCTTATGCACCTGCTCCTAAAAAGGAATACCAGGCTTTCCTGTTTGATAAGGAGAACTATATGTGGATGATAGGCGGCGTAGCGCTTATATTCATCGGCTTCCTGCTCATGTCGGGCGGCAAGAGCGCCAACCCGCACGAGTTCCATTACGAAGAGATCTATAGCTTCCGCCGCATCACGGTTGCGCCTATAGTCATCCTGCTTGGCTTCTTTATAGAAGTATACGCCATCATGAAGAAACCAAAAGACACCACCGCAGCATAATTTCCGCGCAATATATTTTATAGAAAAAGGTGAGCCGAGGCTCACCTTTTTTGTGTGTACAATTTGTTGTTTATGTAAATTGGCAAGTGTAACTTTACACTATACGATTTGTGATGATCAAAAGCATTCAGCATAAAGGTTTGCGTCTGTTATGGGAGCAGGGAAACGGTAGTAAGCTGCCTGCGGAGCATGTGTCCCGGATAGAAAGAATGTTGGACGTTATAGATAGCGCTATGCGGGTTCCCAATGATTTCGAAGCATTTAAGAATTGGGGCATCCACAAATTAACCGGCGATTATAAAGAGTTTTGGAGTATTAAGGTCAATAAAAATTATCGGATAATTTTCAGGTTCGATGGGCAGCACGCCTACGATGTTGATTACATTGATTACCACTAAAAATTTCAATCATGCTTAAAAGAAAAATGCGCAATATACACCCCGGAGAGATCCTTCGCGAAGACATTATAAACGGCAATGAGCTTTCAGTAACCGCTGCAGCAAAGCTGCTGGGCGTTACGCGCACCACATTGTCCAACGTATTAAATCAAAAATCAGACATCAGCCCTGAAATGTGTTTCCGCATAGCGGCAGTATTTGGCGGCACGCCCGAGGTGTGGGCCAGCCTTCAAACAAAGTATAACCTCGCAGCCGTTGCCGAAAAAGTAAAACAATACAAGCTCACACCCTACCATGCTCATGCGCGCACCGCATAGTCTTGTTCCTTGCCATGATCGTCTACACCCTGCTCGCCATTACGCTCCTTATCGCTGCCTTCAGCCTGCTCATGGCCCGGCGGTGCGGCAGGGCATATAACCATCACAGGGTGTTGCTTGCAGTATCTGCTGCTGCATTCATCTACCTCTTTGGCACATGGGTGTTCCTCTCGGTCTATGTGAAATATATTTTTGCCATTAGCTTTATCAGTACCCTCTTATATGCCTTACTGTGGCGTCTCAGGTCATTGGCAAAAACAAGTCCCCTGAAAACATACGGCAACTTGTTTTTCTCTGGGGTGTTGCTGGCGCTGTGTGTGCTCTACTTCACCGGCACTACTAAGCGCCCCTATCATATGGTGCATCTGGCAATACCATTGAAGCACGGCAATTACTTCGTGTTCCAGGGCGGCAAAGGCTTGCCCACCAACCTGTTTCATTATGGCTTACGCAGCGCCATCTATGCTATGGACATCATAAAGCTCAATAGCTATGGCAACCGTGCCAGCCACATATTCTCTACCCACCTGCAAGACTACGAGATCTATAACGACACCATCTACAGCCCCTGCAATGGCCGCATAGCACATACCGAAACCATCAACCCCGACAACATACCACCGAGTATGAAGCGTGGCCCTACCAACGTCAACCAGGTACTTATAGCTACCAACACCTGCTATGTATTTATGGCACACCTGCGCCCCGGTTGTGTATTTGTGCAGCAGGGCGATAGTGTGGTTACAGGCCAGCCACTCGGCTGCTGCGGCAACTCAGGCTTCAGCCTGGAGCCGCACCTGCACATACAGGCGCAGATGAACACCCACACCGGCCTGCCCTGGTTCAAAGAAAAACCCCTGCTCATCGCATTTGATGGCAAGGCCTACAACCTGTTTGAAGAAATACATGCCGGTGTAAAGCATTGAGTAATTGGAACCCATCCTACCGGCTTCAGCCGGAGGCAGGCATTACCTCATTGAGCAATTGAGCCATTGAGTATTGAACCATTCCCTAATCCGTATAAGAATTGATCTTCTTGATCACCGCATCCAGTTTATCGGCCACTATGCGTAGCTTTTCCATGATCTCGCCATTGTATGGGTCCGTTGGGTCATTGATGTCAAACAGTTGCACCAGCCCCATGATGTTGGCCACCGGTGCGCGCACCTCGTGCGATTGTATCCACGCTATCTTGCGCAGTTGTTCATTTTGCCTTTCTATCTCTGTCACCTTTTCCTTCAGCGCCAGCTCGGCCTTCACCTTCTTGTCTATATCCGGCGCATGTATCACTATCGCCTCCCTGCCTTCAAACGTTATGCGGTGTGCGTATACCTGCACAAAGAACACCTCGCCGTTGCTGCGTGTATGCCGCCACCTGCCCAGGTCCGAATACGCCGCCACCGACAGCTCATTCCGGTGCAGAAAAGCAGGCACATCCTCCTCCGGCCTTATCTTATCAGCCGATTGCGCCAAAAAATCCTCCCTGCTATATCCATACTGGTGCAGCGCAGCAGCATTCACCTCCAGGAACTGGTACGTATCATACTCATAAATGAACAGCGGCGCAGGGTTCTCTTCAAACAGCCTGCGGTAGTCATTCATCTGCTGCTTGCGCGCTATCGCGTACTGTATCGCCTTGCCCAGCAGCTTCCCGTCAAACTCCCCCTTCACCAGATAATCCTGCGCCCCCTGCTGTATCGTTTTTATCGCCACCTCCAGCTCCGCATTACCGGTCATCACTATGATCGGTGTATACGGGAACAGCTCCTGCACCCGCCCATACGTCTCCCGTGTTGCCGAGTCCGGCAGCGACAGGTCGGTAAGCACTATCCCCACCGCTCCCGCCTCCACAGCATACACCTCTTCCATGCACCTGCAATGTATCACCGCCCCATCACCATAACCCAGGCTACCGAGCAGCCCCATCAGCAGCCCCGATGTGTCTGTATCATCCTCTATCAGCAATAGTTTCTTCATACCTACGCACCTGTTTGCTCCCACCAATATACGTATAATTAAATAATTTCAAAAGAAATTACTGTTATAAATTAAAGTGCAATGGGTGGGAGGGAATACCTGAAATGAAAATAAAAGAGGACATCTCCCGCCGTAGCAAGAGCTTTTAGTAGCCATAGCTTTAGCAAAGGATACAGCGAAGGTGGGTCCAGGCATATTGCTGCTATTCAGCTGTTGTGGCGTTAGCACCGTTCAAGCGCTTGCTACTATCGGGCTTTTACCAGCATTTGCGTAGTGCGCTCTTTGGTAGCCGGGTCTGTAATTACTACACTGTACACTCCATTAGCCAACTCACCAATATCCACTTGCTGCTTATCATTCGTGGGTATCATAGTGAGCCTCGCCGAACCTACAACATCATACACAACCACCTCGCACCCCTTCGCATGTTCTATTGTGAAAACCCCACTTGTAGGGTTAGGAAATACCGATGGTCCCCCTTTAGGGGTTAGGGGTTTGATGCCCGCCGGTGCCACATACACCGTCACAGTATCAAAAGTCACATTATCACACAGGTCCAGCTCCATCACATACTTCGTAGTAGTATCAGGGTGCACTTTAAAGCCCGTATACACACTGATCACAGTTGTATCTCCTGCTATGCGCCACCTGCACGGCCACCCTTCTTCATGTGGCCCTATCCATGCACTATCGCTGCCGGGACTCACAGCCGCATCTGGTCCGGCATCTGCTACCGCATCACTTTCTATTACGCTTACATCATCAATGAGATAAACTGAATAATCAGATTCACATGGACCTGGCAGAGCAGATATATGTGTGTGCGCATTATCAGAAAAATTTCCAATCGTAAGGAATGCTTCAGTTCCTGTGGCAATAAAGTGGCCTTGTACCATAACCCAGTTCACGGTATCTGCTATAATAGAATCAGTAAAGACTTGAGGGGTGTATTGTGTCTGAGGATTACCGCATGTATTTAACGCTGTATCAATACTACCATTATCTAAATATACACCAATAGGAGCGACTGCAAAGCATGAAGACATGTTACCTTCAAAGTTTACATAAAGTGTTATGCAATAAGATTTGCCTGTAATAAGGCTACTAGATAAACGGCCTTGCAAATAATCTCTATTATTGGGAAATGGCACGATTGCATCATAATACATTACTTCTTCAATCATTCCATTACCAGAGCGAGGATATTGATAATAATTAGTGCTAAATGGTACGGTACAACAATGTGTATCGTTACTACATTCATTGCAATATTCAGGTAAACAATAAGGAATGTATGACAAGCTATCACCTGGAGACCATGTTGTGTCAATCCCATTCCAATAACGAGCGAACTTTACTTGGTTATATCCTTCAGGACATTGATTATACTGTTCAAAGCTGGGGTTTAGAACGTAATTGGTTTGTGCATGTACGGTACACGCACAAACCAATAAAATAAAAAACATTATCTGCCTCACTGCACCACAAATTTAAACCTAAATATCTGGGCCTTGCTATCCGTTAATTGCATCAAGTACATGCCGGGCACTGCGTTTACTACCCTCATCTTTGCGTTCAGGTCTGTAAATTGCAGATTGTCTTTATACAGCACCCTGCCAGTTACGTCCCACACTTCTGCCTGTACAGGCTCATCGTCTGCTACGCCTTGCTGTAGTATAAAGTTACCATCATTAGGGTTAGGGTACAAAATATATTGCTGCCCCTTGCTGTCGGTTATGGCCTTCACTCCCGTTGGGTGGCTCATGCGCTCAGCTGCACTGTCATATATTACACTATCAGGGCAGTTATCAGGGAATATCACCAGTGTATCGTATACTATATCATAGAGTGCCCTTGCTTTAAATACCACATTGCCGCCCGTTATCGGGCACAGGTTGGCCAAAGCGGTCAGGGCTGTGCTGTCGCTGCTGCTCAGCGTTCCTTCCTGGTAGTTAATGTATAGCTGGTAGTACTGCCTGTAGTTCACAACTATGGCATCTGCGGTAGTATCATCGGCCATCTGCACGCCGGTCGCGGTATCATTCTGCACATTAGCCATACTGTCCACACTAAAGTTGTTCAGTATGGTTTGCGCTCCCGCCGTATCGCCGCTTGCCAGTGCGCCCTCTATCTGGGTCAGCAATGCGTAGCGGCTGTTGGTAGCCATAGCCTGGAAAGCCGCAAACACTGCCGATGTATCTGCCAGTGCGCTGTCGCGCAGTATGCTCTCATATACCGCAAACTGCCCGTTCCAGTAGTTTTGCGACCGGTGCATAGGGAAGAAAAGCCCTTGTTGCACTAATCCCTGCGATACCGTAGTGGTCCCTATTCCTGTTGTGGATAGCGATTCACACATGTAAATCGCAACAGAAGAAGTAACGGGATTAAGGCCATTTCCACTACCCGTATAATGGTCTCCACTGCCATCTGTATAACATCCGTACGTATGTGCGCATGCCGTAACAAATGAAGCATTGGTGTAATTATTTGTTGGATCACCCACAGTTCCATAAACCGATAGAGGCGATACCGATGGCATAGCACCATGCACGGTAAAGGCCTCGTAGTTAGTGCCCGTCCAGCTAAATGTTCCACTGGCATGCCAGGTATTGGAGCTCGGGGTATGGCCATCACCCTGTGGGCCTATCGGGCCACCCAGCACAAAGCCGAGCTTTGTATTCGTCATGCTGTTGCCCAGCCACCTGGCGTTCAGTGAGGTAGCTTCAAAGTCAAAGCCCTCGCCTACACCTATTACGTCATTGCACGTCACATTCGGTTTGGCGCAGCCATACATCAGCACGCCTTTCCAGCTTGTGTCCACTGTGGGCATACCTGTTATATCATTATGGTACACCACGTTGCCGGCCCCATGTTGCCCGTAGTGTTCCCCAAAAAAAAATGAGTTGTTGGGCGTAATCTTCCAGATTACGTCCTTGCCGGTAGCCAGTCTCACGACTGGCGAATGAGTGCTGTCATGATCCTGCACATTTGTATTCTTGCATATGCTGTACTTTACCATAAACAATGTATATCACACTAAAATTAATGAATTATTTATTATTGCAAATATCTTTTTAGTCTTTAAGATCCACCAATCATATAACACAGGGTTGTTTAAGGTAAGATACTGGTAAACAACACTATCAATAATCCCAAACACCCCATAGATTTTTCGTCTTGGCTCGTATCCCTTTATAAGCGACCTTTGTGCCATTAAAGCGTGTTTCAGCCATGTGCTTTGTGTACTCTGTGAAGCCCTTGTGGTCTTTGTGTTAAGCCTACTACTTACCATTTTGCTACCTTGCGGAACCTTTGCGACTTTGCGTTAAAACGTCCTCTGTCCCAAATGGGACATCCAATGGGACATTCAAAAAATTAAATACGGCCACAACCCTTGCCCACAATCACTTACATAAAAAATCACAATCAGAATTACCAACAAAAAAAGTTTTCAGCGCATGGGACATTTACCTGCGCAAGTGTAGATGCCTCATACTTCGGCACGAAAACGAGAGTAACAATGAGTGAAGCAGACAACATCTCCTCTCCTTTGGAGAGGCCGGGGAGAGGCCACCTCGCATGGGACATCCAATGGGACATTCAAAAAATTAATTACAGCCACAACCCTTTCCCACAATCACTTACATAAAAAATCATAATCAGAATTACCAACAAAAAAAATTTCAACGCATGGGACATTTACCTGCGCAAGTGTAGATGCCCCATACTTGCTACTTTAAAAGACACAATAAACAATATCTATACCCGCATAACCCCATTCCCACCACATTATCTTAATTTTGTACCCTATTAATAAGGTAGGCCCGCTCGAATGGAGAGCCTGCCGAACCACAAACCACAAACCACGACTATCTACTATCTACTATCTACTATCTACTATCTACTAACGACTAACGACTAACGACTAAAAAAGATGGACATCCAGCAATTATACACCAACTGCCTCAGCGAGGCAGCCTACTTTATAGCCAGCGATGGCGAGGCCGCAGTCATTGACCCCCTGCGCGATGTGGATACCTACATCAAAATGGCCGAAGAAAAAGGCGTGAAGATCAAGTACATCTTCGAGACACACTTTCATGCCGACTTCGTAAGCGGCCATGTGGAGCTCGCCGCCAAAACCGGCGCACCCATCATCTACGGCCCCGATACACAGGCCGGCTTCAAAGTGCATGTAGCCGCCGATGGCGAAGAATTTATGGTAGGCAAGCTGAAGATAAAAACACTCCACACTCCCGGCCATACACTCGAAAGCACCTGCTACCTGCTGCACAACGAGGCCGGTGAGCCTTACTGCATCTTCACCGGCGATACGCTGTTTGTAGGCGATGTGGGCCGCCCCGATCTGTTCAGCGGCAACCTCTCCAAAGAAGACCTGGCCGGCATGATGTACGAAAGCCTGCGCGATAAAATAAAGCCCCTCAACGACAACATCATCGTTTATCCCGCGCATGGCCCCGGCTCATCGTGCGGCAAAAACCTCGGCCCCGATACCTTCAGCACCATAGGCGCGCAAAAAGCCACCAACTATGCCCTGCAGGATATGACCGCCGTAGAGTTCATCAAAACTGTTACCAGCGGCCTCTCCGAGCCACCGGTATACTTCCCCGTCAATGCACGCATCAACAAAGAAGGGACAGACAGCCTCGATAGTGTTTTTGAGAAAGGATTGAAACCATTGACAGTAAATGACTTCAAAAAGCTGGCCGAAGACGGTGCCTGGATACTCGATACCCGCCACGAAACCATCTTCACACAAGGCTTTGTACCCGATTCCATAAGCATCGGCCTCAATGGCCGGTTTGCCGAGTTTGCCGGCATCATCATCCCCGAAGGGCAATCGCTGGTGTTGGTTACCGAAGAAGGCAAAGAAAAAGAAACCATCACCCGCCTCGCCCGCGTGGGTATAGATAATGTGCTGGGCTACCTCGATGGCGGCTACGAAGCCTGGGTAAATGCCGGCGAAACCATAGACCTCATTATAGACATAGAGCCCGATGAATTTGCCATGGACTACCCGCACGACGACCTGCTGGAAGTAATAGACGTGCGCAAACCATCGGAGTACGAAAGCGGCCACGTAAAGGGCGCTCAAAACATACCACTCGATACCCTCACCGATCCGCTGAACGTAGCCATGATAGACGAGAACGCCAACCTCTACATTCATTGCGCGGGCGGCTATCGCTCCGTGATAGCAGCATCCATACTCAAAAAACATGGTTACCACAACCTGCGCAATGTGCTCGGCGGCTACAATAAAATAAAGCAGGAAAAAGGCATACTCGTAGTATTGCCCGGTGCCGTAGAAAACTAAGTTTAAAGGCTAAATTCCAAATAACAAATGACAAATCCCAAATCCCAATAGCGCAATGCTCCAATGGGTCCCGATAGCTATCGGGACGGAATTTGCATACCGGATATTGGGATTTGAGCATTGGAATTTGGACACTGGCCATTGGAATTTGGAATTTCCCCTGGAATTTGGACATTGAGATTTGGAATTTAAAAAACTATATTTGCCACCCAAATAGATACAAAACACTGTTTTGCACTATTTGCTCAAAATCCTGTAAATTTATTTTGCAGGCATCAGTATTTTTTTTACCTTTGCACTCCCCTTGAAAAAGGGCATAAAAAACAATAGCATGAAACGTACATATCAACCACACCGCCGCAGCCGCAAAACAGTACATGGTTTCCGCAAGCGCATGGAATCAGCTAATGGCCGCAGGGTACTGGCATCGCGCCGCGCTAAGGGCCGTCATAAACTGACTGTATCAGACGAACGCCGCCTGAAGTAATCTTTAAAATTGATCTGCCATTCGTTATACTTTCACGGTATATGAGCGGCTCAAAAAAGAGCAGCATATTGATACGCTTTTCCATAAAGGGAAAGCGTTTTCTGTTTTTCCTGTAAGGCTCGTTTATTTGCTGCTACCCGCCCCAGATGGCACCAGATCCCCTGTACAGGCAGGCTTCTCAGTGCCCAAAAAGAAATTCCGCAGCTCGGTAAAGCGCCACCGTATACGCCGCCTTATGATAGAAGCGTGGAGACACCATAAGCATACCCTGCACGCAGCCATACCACCCGGCCAGCAACTGCACTTATTCCTTATCTTTACAGATACCAAGCTGCCCGACCTTGCCCTGGTGCAAAAAGCCATAGTAGCAGGTGTAGACAAACTGGCGGCCATACTACAGCCACCCGCAGCTACAGATACCGCACAGCAGCCGTAAAGATGCGCAAGCTATTCACCATACTATTCACAGCCATCATCCGCTTTTACCAGGGGGCTATATCGCCATTCTTTGGCGCCAAGTGCCGCTTCACGCCCACCTGCAGCGCCTATGGGCTGGAGGCCATCAAAAAGCATGGCCCATTCAAAGGCGGCTGGCTCACCCTCAAGCGCTTCCTTTCCTGCCATCCCTGGGGCAGGCATGGCTATGACCCCGTGCCGTAGGTATTTCAGGATTTTTTCTTAATTTTCAAAAGTGTTGAAAAGCTTTTATTATGGACAATACAGAAACTCGCTGGAAACAACGCTTTGAGCAGTTTGTAAATGCCTTGCAGACTATAGAAGATGTGATACCTGATTATCACCAAATGGACGAACTGCAACAAGACGGATTGATACACCGCTTTGAGATCACCTTTGACCTAGCATGGAAAGTAATCAAGGATTATCTAAAATATAGCGGTTACTTAGAAATAAATAGCCCAAGATCTTCTATCAAACAAGCTGTTAAAGATGGCATCGTAGATGCTTTCGTTTGGGAAGAATTGCTTACTGCACGTAATGAGTTAACGCACGTTTATGATGAAGAAAAAAGTCGTGAACATTTGAATAATATAGTCACTAAATTTGTGTTTGCTTTTCGTTCCTTCAAAGAAACAATGCAGAAAAAATTATGATCACCTATACTACAAACAACTATGGTTTACGGCAAAAAGATATGGACTATATGTCCCGTCTTTTCGAAAGTGTGCCTGCTATAAAAAAGGTGATCTTATTTGGCAGCCGCGCTACTGGCCGGTTTGAAAAAGGCTCTGATATAGACCTTGCGTTACTGGGCACACAAATATCAAGTACAGATATTGCCCGTATCAGCCATTTACTTAATGAAGAAGGCCCCACACTCCTTGGTTTTGACATACTAAAATACGATACACTTAAAAATGAAGCATTAATAGCCCAGATCAGTAAGCACGGGCAAGTCATATACAGCCAGCCATAAAAAAAGCCGGGCCAAAAGGCCCGGCAATATCTTATCAACTTATCAACTTCTACCTATCAACTTACAACTTTATCAAGTCCTCCGTCTGCGAGTCCAGGAAGTTATATTCTGTGAGGGGCAGGCTGGCATCCGCGATCACTTTTACTTTGGCCTTATGTTCCTTGTCCCACTTCTTCACTATTGATGGTTTGAAGAAGGAGCCCTTGGTGAGGTAGGCTTCCAGTATCGGGTTCACATGCAGTGTCAGGCTGCGGTGGCCTTGCGTTACGATGTAGCGCAGGTCTTTTTCTATCTCGTCGCCCAGCATTATGGATGGGCCTATTTTGCCGGTGCCTTTGCAGGTAGGGCAAACCTCTGCTGTAGTAATGTTGATCTCCGGGCGCAGGCGCTGGCGGGTTATCTGCATCAGCCCGAACTTGGATACGGGTAGTACGGTATGGCGCGCACGGTCGGTAACCATCAGGTCTTCCATAGCCTCATACAGCTGCTTCCTGTTCTCGGGCAGCTTCATGTCTATAAAGTCTATGATGATGATGCCGCCCAGGTCGCGGAGGCGTAGCTGGCGCACTATTTCGGTGGCCGCTTCCAGGTTGGTGGCCAGGGCATTCTGCTCCTGTCCGGCCTCGGGGCTGCGGGTGCCGCTGTTCACGTCTATTACATGCAGGGCCTCGGTATGCTCTATGATCAGGTAGGCACCGCTGTTCATATTCACGGTCTTGCCAAAGGAGGCTTTCACCTGCTTCGATACACCGTAAGTATCAAATATAGATTGCGAGTTGGTGTGCAGCTGCACGATCTCCTCCTGGCCGGGCGATATGCGGGAGATGTACTCCTTTGTTACCGCAAGCAGGTTCTTATCGTTCACTACTATCTTCTGAAAGCTGGTGCTCAGCAGGTCGCGGAGTATAGATGTGGTTTTGTCCTGCTCGCTCAGTATCATCTGCGGGGCTTTGGCACCCTTCAGATTGGCTTGCACATCCTTCCACATTTTCTCCAGCTCCAGTATATCGGTATGCAGCTCGGCAGTGTTCTTGCCTTCGGCTGCGGTACGTACTATTACACCAAAGTTCTTAGGCTTTATGCTTTCTACGATCCGCTGCAGGCGCTTGCGCTCCTCTGCCGAATGTATCTTGCGCGATATAGCCACCACATCATTAAAAGGGGTAACCACCACAAAGCGGCCGGGCAGCGATATTTCGCAGCTCAGGCGCGGGCCTTTGGAGGATATAGGCTCCTTTAGTATCTGTACTACGATCTCCGGCTTGCCGGTAAATACCTCTGTTATCTTTCCTGCTTTCTGTATCTCCGGCTCATTTTTAAATTTGCCAAAGTCATCGCCCCAGGGGGTATTGCCTTCTACGCCTTGCTTACTGAATTTGATGAGCGATTTAAGGTAGGGGCTCAGGTCGGTGTAGTGCAGGAATGCGTCTTTCTCGAAGCCCACGTCTACAAACACGGCATTGAGGCCGGGCATGAGCTTCTTTATTTTGCCCAGGTACAGGTCGCCTACGGCAAACTGATCCTGGCCGCGTCCGTAGTGTAGCTCCACCAGCCGCTTGTCTTCAAGCAGGGCGATCTCTACACCATCAGGCGCTGAGTTGATAATAAGTTCTTTATTCATTAGAATACCGGTTCGGCTTCTGCTGCAATCGCCCCCATATCAGCGAGGCTTTCAGGCTGTAATAATAGACCTGCACATCACCTGTGCGCGCAATGCGTGCGTGCAGATGATGTGCAAGTATAAAGCGGCAGGCGCTTGTGAAGGAAGCAGTGGTTTAATAGCCTACTTATTCTTCTTATGTCGGTTCTTTCTCAAACGTTTTTTGCGTTTGTGTGTGGCTATCTTATGACGTTTTCTTTTTTTACCGCAAGGCATAGTCTTACTTTTTTATGAGTTACTTTAATAAATTTATCTTCTGGTCTATTTCCTTGCTGAAGCTTGGATCATCAACCACCTTCTTACACTCTTCAAACAATTGTATGGCTTTCGCCTTATCTCCTTTTCCTTCGTAGGCCTGGGCCAGGAAGAATAATGCTTCCCTGTTCTTAGGGTCTGTCTTCAGTACCGTTTCAAACCTGCCCACAGCTTTTTCATACTGCCCGGATTGTATAGACATCCTGCCCAACAACATGTTGGCCGGTATATCATCTGGTTTTTCCCTGGTAATGGCTAACAGGATCTGTACCCCTCTCATCGGCTCGCCTGCACCCTCAATGTATGCTGTAGCGAGCCCCAGTTTGGTATCTTCGTTATCAGCATTTATCTTCAAGGAGCGCTCAAAACAGCTTACCGCCTCACCCGCTTCCCAAGCCTGAACTGATGGTGAACTCTCGCCTTCCATCAGCTGTAAAAAGAATTGGCCTGCAAAGGTGAGCTTTTTTTCTGAGTTTTCCAATTTTGCTTCCAGCCCGTTATAATAAGCTGCCGGGGCGCCGGCGTGGGCATGGTCATATACCTTGCTCAGCTTCCCAAAAACAGAAGCCATGCGCGACGAGTCGCGAATGGCTGTAAGTTCATTTTCGATGGTTCTTACCGTATCAGCAACTGTTTTCGGGAGCTGCTTCTTTGATGCGGTTATTACAGAGTCGGAAGAGGCGGGCTTCATGGTGTTAGGGCCCTGGGCTGCCATGCCTGCCGCTGAGGGCCGCTGCGTTTCCGCAGCCTGCTTCTTCATTGGCGGTATGGTGTTACCTCCCCAGTATATAAGAGCGGTTAATGCTACTGCTATTGCTATCGTGATATAATGTGCTGCCCGCAAGGAATTTTATTTTTTCGCTGCCCGCCTACCTGCGGACAGGCAAAGGTAGTTCAAATCACAATTGCTACTTGTTATTGGTATTAATCCCTTTCGGCAAAGTCGGCTTCTTTATGTTCCACCAGCTCGTGCTTCGATTCTTTTACCGCCTGCACAAACTCTTTTGCGGGCTTAAAGGCAGGGATAAAATGCTCGGGTATCTCTACCGCTACATTCTTTTTTATGTTGCGGCCTATCTTAGCTGCCCTTTTCTTCAGGATAAAGCTGCCAAAACCACGTACATATACCGGCTCACCTTCTACGAGCGACTCCTTAACTTCCTTAAAGAAAGTCTCTAACGCCACAAGGATATCCACCTTAGGTATTCCCGTCTTTTCGGCAATGCTGCCTACTACATCTGCTTTTCTCATGATCTGGATTTGAGTAGATTATGTATTTGAATTAAACGCACACAAAGATAGGCATTACTTTTCACCTACCCATAAATCAATAATCAGACCAATCTTTTATACATACGCAAAATGACAATATATTATGCGCATTTTTTATGATATTTTATACCACTACAGTATAAATGACTGTACATCAACAGATAGGGAAGATTTGCGCACAAAATTTTAGCGAAAAAAATAAAATAGCCAACTGTTAATAAAAGTAAAACGACCACAATTGTGTAGAATATATTCCCCAATTTGCAATCATCCATATGCGAATATGTAGAAAATTGTATACACTTTTGAAACTAAATTATTCAAATACGATTTAAAATTTTGATGTATAAAATTTGGTTTGTTGTGTATATGATAAACGTTTTTCCACCACATAGGAACATAGGCACAATAGCCCGGGTATTTTAGTCTGTGTGAACTAATAAGACCTATAAGCAGAAGAACACATAAGGCACCTAAAACACCTTTCTGCCTATGTCCCTATGTGGTAGAAAATTCTCGCGGATATCATTCTCAAAATATACTTTCTTCGTCCGCCATAGCTTTAGCGAAGGAGGATTACTTTTGCAAAAAATCTCCCATTGCAAAATCATAAACGGCGGGCTGTAGCCTGGTGGCTCATAGCCGGTGTCATCATGATCATTGTGCAGACACTGCTGGGCGGCGTTACCCGCCTCACCGGCTCCGGCCTTTCCATCACCAAGTGGAACCCCATCTTCGGCATACTGCCCCCGCTCAACGCCAAGCAATGGAACGACGCCTTCGATGGCTACAAACAAATAGGCCAGTTCAAATACATGAACAGCGGCTACACACTCGAGGACTTTAAAGGCATCTTCTTCTGGGAGTGGCTGCACCGCTTCTGGGCGCGCATGTTGGGCATCGTCTTCCTCGTAGGCTTTGTGTACTTCTTCGTGCGCCGCTATTTCGACCGGCAGATGATACGCCCGTTCGTCATCCTCTTTTTGCTCGGCGCGCTGCAGGGCCTCATCGGTTGGGTAATGGTGGCCAGCGGCCTCAACGACAGCCATTTGTATGTAGACCACATCAAGCTCGCCCTCCACTTTGTATCTGCTATGATACTCGCCTGCTACACACTGTGGTTTGCGCTGCAACTGCTGATACCCGAGGAACGCCGCACCACCAACCGTAACCTCAATACCTATACACTCCTTATTATTATAGTGTTCTTCGTGCAGCTCACCTATGGCGCCTTTATGGCCGGCCTCAAAGCAGCCATGGCCGCAGCCACCTGGCCCACCATCAATGGCATGTGGCTGCCCGATACCCTCACCCACAACAGCCTCATCAGCGACAAACTGAACGTACATTTTATTCATCGCGGCATAGCCTACATACTGCTCATACTGCTCACCATCTGGTTCTTTAAAGCCCGCCGGGCAACTAAAAACATGGTGATCCCGATAGCTATCGGGACGAACCACGACACGCACACGGGCACGCTACTCAGCAAAACTATGTGGTGGCCCTTCATTCTCGTACTACTCCAAATAACCCTCGGCATCACCACACTGCTCATGGCGCCCACCATGGTGCCCGGCCACTTCGGCACATTCGAGATACTCGCCGAGAGCCACCAGCTCGTAGCCATGTTCCTGCTCATGAGCATGGTGGTGAATTTGTATGTGGTGAGGAGAGCCAACAGTGCCACCTAAAGCAAGATTATCATTGGTCAACACCAGTAGCCCCGGCTTTTAAGCCGGGGGGCAGATCAATAACAGGTTGGCTTTAGCTGAACGCCACGAGAGGGATTTTAATGTCTGAATACTTTTACAACGTGACTTAAAAGCAAATGCAGATTGCTTTGGCTCTCCTAATTTTGTGATCAAATTCATTACAGATGGATGAATCATTGCCAATATTCCTATTCACAGAAATGCAAACTACATGCCCATATTGCGGCCGTAGAACCAATTTTGAAGAATACGAAGAATTAGGACTGATATACCAAGTGCATCAGTGTAAAAATGAGAAATGTGGTTTTACTTTTATTGAAATGGAAGATTAGATTTTCTAAAAATATTGGTGTGTAAATCGTCAGCATAAAGTGGACTGAAAAAGAACATAACTTTAGATAGTGTTTCCATTGTTAACCAACAAAAAATTTGAACATGGAATCAAAGAAAAAGCAGTCCACAGAAAACT
>Ga0316218_1000484_pt1 | contig 54803 bp, 42 predicted proteins | sample TBH18003metaG_FD_203634 | JGI IMG/M metagenome (GOLD analysis project Ga0316218, IMG submission 203634) | Freshwater microbial communities from Trout Bog Lake, Wisconsin, USA - TBH18003 | ecosystem: Environmental > Aquatic > Freshwater > Lake > Hypolimnion/Profundal zone | place: USA: Wisconsin... | reverse complement strand
AAGAAAAAGCAGATATCTTTTACAGAAATTTACCCCTATCACCTGAAAACAAAAGAAACTTTTTTAACTTTAAAAAATCAAGAAACACTATCTAACAATAAGTCCACTTTAGTTTGACTACATACAATTTATTCCTGATTCCAGAACATTGAGCCATAGAGCCATTGAGTAATTGAGCCATTCAACTTATATTTGTCATCAACATTATGGAATTAGATAAGAATTTTCAGCATAAGGAAGCAGAGCTTAAATGGTATGCGCACTGGAACAGCGCAGGATATTTTAAAAGTGAACCCGATGACCGCCCGCCCTATACGGTGGTGATACCACCCCCGAATGTGACGGGTGTGCTGCATATGGGCCATGCCCTTAATGATACTGTACAAGATATACTGATACGCCGTGCCAAGATGCTTGGGTACAATACATGCTGGGTACCCGGCACCGACCATGCCAGCATAGCCACCGAAGCAAAGGTGGTGAACATGCTGCGCGAAATGGGCATAGACAAGAAGGCAATGCCCCGCGATGAATTCATGAAGTATGCGTGGGAGTGGAAGGATAAGTACGGCGGCATCATACTGAAACAATTGGAGAAGCTGGGCTGTGCGCTTGACTGGGACCGCACTGCCTTTACTATGGATGACGACTATTATGCAGCCGTTATCCGGGTGTTTGTGGAGCTGTATGAGAAGGGCCTCATATACCGTGGCGTGAAGATGATCAACTGGGACCCTAAGGCCAAGACCGCCCTTAGCGATGAAGAGGTGATACACCGCCAAACCAACTCCAAACTGTATTACGTGCGCTACCGCATGGATGGCGATAAAGAAGAGTACATAACTATTGCTACTGTGCGCCCGGAGACCATACTGGGCGATACTGCTGTGTGCGTGCATCCTGATGATGAGCGCTATGCGCATATGAAGGGCAGGTATTGTTTTGTGCCGCTCATCAACCGGAAGATACCGATCATTTTCGATGAGTACATTGATAAAGAATTTGGTACAGGCGCACTCAAGGTTACACCCGCGCACGACATCAACGATTACAACCTGGGCATCAAGCACAACCTGCCTGTTATAGACACGCTGAACGATGATGGTACTATGAGCCATGCCGCGCAGCTATATGAAGGTGAAGACCGTTTTGCGGTGCGTAAGAAAATAGTAAAGGACCTCGAGGCCGCAGGCAATATGGTGAAGGAAGAAGACTACAGCAACCAGGTAGGCTTCAGCGAGCGTACTGATGTGGTGATAGAGCCACGCCTCAGTATGCAGTGGTGGTGCAATATGCAGGACCTCTCCAAACCCGCGCTGGATGCGGTGATGAATGATGAGATAGAATTTCACCCGGCAAAGTTCAAGAACACTTACCGGCACTGGATGGGCAACATCAAAGACTGGTGTGTAAGCCGCCAACTGTGGTGGGGGCAGCGCATACCCGCATGGTACGATACCGAAGGCGGTCTGTATGTGGCTAAAACAAGTGAGGAAGCACATGCCGAATACCGCACTAAAAAACCTGCGCTTGCAGCAAGCACACCCGCGCTGAGGCAGGAGGAAGATGTGCTGGATACGTGGTTCTGCAGTTGGCTGTGGCCCATGCAGGTATTCGGCTGGAATGAGCAACCCGATAACAAAGAGCTGAATTATTATTACCCTACCAACACACTCGTTACTGCGCCGGAGATCATCTTCTTTTGGGTGGCGCGTATGATCATGGCGGGCTATGAGTTCATGGGCAGGAAGCCTTTTGATAAAGTTTATTTCACCGGCATAGTAAGGGATAAGCAGGGCCGGAAGATGAGCAAATCGCTCGGCAACTCGCCCGATCTTTTACAGATGATCGAAGACCATGGCGCTGATGCGGTGCGCTTCAGTGTGATGATCTCATCACCCGCAGGCAACGATCTTTTGTTTGATGAAAGCCAGCTGGAGCAGGGTAAATTCTTTTGCAATAAATTATGGAATGCTACCCGCTTAGTGAAAGGGTGGGAGGGCCGTATTGCAGATAATGTGGAAGATACGCAAGTGCAATTTGCGCTCGACTGGATGGACGCACGACTGGCACAGGTGGCCGGTGAAGTAACAGAGCTGCTGAAAGAATTCAGGCTGAGTGAAGCGCTGAAAACGATATACTCGCTCATCTGGAACGACTATTGCTCGTGGTACCTGGAATGGGTGAAACCCGCCATGGATGCGCCTGTATCGGCACGTGTGTATAAGCATACAATAGGTGTGTATGAGCAACTGCTGCAATTGCTGCACCCTTACCTGCCGTTCATTACAGAAGATATTTATCACCTGCTGCGCGAGCGCAAAGCAGGTGATGACCTGATCGTAAAACAACTGCCCGCATATACTGCACCCGATGCAAAATTGCTGAAGGAAGGCGCTATGCTGCAAGACCTGATAACTGCTGTACGCGACACGCGGAACAAGAACCAGCTGAAGCCGAAGGAAACCATAAAGCTGTGGATAGATACAAGGCACCACTCGTTTTATGAGGGCATACAAGACATACTGCGCCGACAGGTGAATGCCGAATACATAGGCCACACCACCGAGCCACGGCAGGGCGCTATAGCTATAGTAGTGGATACTGATAAACTGTACATAGAAGCCGCTGCTGCAACCATAGATACTGCAGCGCAAAAAGAAGCAATGCAAAAGGACCTCATCTACCTCGCGGGCTTCATAGACAGCTTAGATAAAAAACTGGGCAACGAAAAATTTGTGCAAAACGCAAAGCCCGATGTGATAGCCAATGAACGCAAGAAAAAAGCAGACGCACAAGCTAAAATAAAAACGCTGGAAGAAAGTATAAAGCTGCTGTGATGTGATCACATGTATTTCAATGAAACGGGCATACTTTGTGTTTGCCCGTTTTTCTTTTTTGTCTTTTTCTCCCTAGGCATGAGGGATCATCTATATGCTATGGTACACGCGTTTGTTACACACACACACACACACACACACATACACACACATATACACACAACACTTTGTCATCCCGAGCCTAAATTCAGCCGTGCTGCAATCAACCTACAATGACAGCCTCACCCAAGTACCCCGTTAGCGGGTGCAACCATTCACGGTGGATCTACTTGTCATTGGCAGGTACGAGTGATCTGCACAAGCAGGGCGTGGATATATGCCTTAAGAAGAAATGCGATTATATTAATGTTTTTTGGTCTAAAACTCGTTTTTTGAGTATCGTTTGTATCTTTTTACATGTGAAATACAACGAATGTTTAAAAAAATCTTCACAAAAATTTTGCTTTTTGTAAAATACAGCCTATTTTGCGTAGATAAAATATTAACTTAACGCTAATTATATTGTTTTACCTAGGACTCTAACAATTTTTATCATCTATTAAACAACTACTAGAATGAAAAAATTCTACATTTCCCGCCTAATGATCCCTATCATTATCTTGCTGGGAGCCGTAACAGGCGCTAATGCGCAAACGAATTACACCACACCCGGTGGCCCATACACGTATACTGTTCCAGTAGGTATCACCTCTATCGGTATAGATATGCAGGGTGGCAACGGTGGTCAAGGTTATTCTGGCGCTACCAATGGCGCGGGCGGCAAAGGTGCCCGTGTGCAGTCCACTCTCTCCGGATTGACCGGCGGACAAGTCTTGTATATTTATGTAGGCGGTGGCGGCACCAACTACAGCAGCGGCTCTATAGCCGGCGGTGCATGTGGCGGTGGCAGTGGTTATAGCTATGGCGGCGGCGGTGGCGGCGCATCGGATATTCGTACTAATAATACAGGCGCTTCATATTCCAATGCAACCAGTCTGGCCAGCCGCGTAGTAGTGGCCGGCGGTGGTGCTGGTGGTGGTGAGAATTGCGGCAGTTCATATGTAGAAACCGGTGGTGCCGGTGGCCTTGTAGGCGGCAATGGTTTGCAGTGCGGTAGTTATAGCGCAAGTTATAATGGTTCCGGCGCTACTACAACCGGCCCTGGTTCGAACGCTTCTGTTTATGGAGGTACCGGTTCGCTCGGGATTGGTGGTAACTGCTCTGCTTCTTATCCTTACGGCGGCGGCGGCGGCGGCGGCTACTACGGCGGTGGCGCGGGCGCTTATGGCGGCGGCGGTGGCGGTTCGTCATATCCTTCGGCGGCTGGTGTATTTTCAGGTGTTACCGTTGGCTCTTTAATTAATACTACAGGTTATAATACAAGTACTGGCAGTGGCACAGGTGGTAATGGTATCGTTACTATATATGGCCCTACGGCTTTTGTATCGCCTTCTGCACTGGCATTTGGCGGTGTTACTGTAGGTACCACTTCTATACCTCCTTCTTTCTTTACTATCACAGGTACTTATATGCCTGCTTCTGGTACGATATCTGTAATGCCCCCTGCTAACTTTAATGTATCGCTGGATGGTATTACCTGGTACAGTGTATCAGGTGGCTCCGGCACTACTGCAGGTCCATTGTCAGTACCATTTACCGCGACTAGTGGTGCCATGAATCCGGTAAATGTTTATGTGCAGTTCGCGCCTACAGCTACTATACCTTATTCAGGCAATGTGGGTGTTTATGGCGGCGTACTCAGCACTACCACCAATGTGGCAGTAAGCGGCACAGGTGTTACTGCATGTGCAGGCGCTCCGGCAGCGGGTTCTTCTACTGTATCTCCAACATCAGGCCAGTCTATAACTGTTTTTTCACTCGGCCTTACCCCTGCACCTACAGCAGGTGGCCTTACTTACCAGTGGCAGTCAGCTCCTGCGACCAGTGGTCCATGGACAGACGTTCCCGGTGGCGTTACTGCTACAACCACATATACAGGTCTTACGGCTACCACTTATTTCCGTTGCATAGTTACCTGCGCGGCTACGGGTGCTTCTACTACCTATAGCGGTGGGGTCGCTACCTTTGCTACTTACCCGGCTGCCGGTTGCTCGCCAACGGATGCAGGTAATATAAGTAGTGTTATCGGCGCGTATGTAGGTACTTCTGCGTACCCGCTTAATATTACCGGTGCAGGCGGTACATCTATCAGTGATCCCACATTACCTAATTCAGGTATCAATGCTTCAGGTTGTTATAATGATGAAAGTTCTACTGCGTACACTTGTACGTTCACTCCCGGATTTACCTATCAAACTACAATTGGCCCTAATACGCCGGCTTCCAACCAGGTGAGCTACCAGATATTTATTGACTTTAATAATGATGGTAACTTTCTCACTTCTTCTGAAATAGTAGGTGGTGTTGCCAATTTCAGCGCGTTCGCGGCTGGTGGCAGGGCTACACCAACCATTACTATACCATCAGGTATTCCATTTGGTGTGTACAGGATGAGGATCATTTGCGCCTACAGTAACGGCAACGCAGCAGGCAATGCTAACTATCCCGCATATCCTTCAATTCCGCCATGCCCTACTGCTACAGTACAGTATGCTGATATTCGCGATTACAAAGTAACTATCGGCAATCCTCCTTGCTCGGGCATTCCTAATCCGGGTATAGTGTCTTCAACTGCCCTGGTAGGTTGTAATACAATAAGTCCAAGCATATTTAGTGTGGGAGCTACGGCCGGTGCAGGAATATCCTATACCTGGCAGCAGAATACGGGTAGCGGCTTTGGCCCTGCCGGCAGCACTACTACCTACTTTAATCCTACTATTTCTTCATCAGGTACGCCATATACCATATCGTACCGAATGTTTGTCACTTGTGGTGCCAATTCGGCGTTTTCTCCGGCCATAACAGTCACGGTCAACCCTGCGCCAACAACTATTCTTGGTGTAGCGTCGGCATGTACGGGCCTGTCAACAACACTTTCCTCGACCCCTACAGGTGGCATCTGGACAACCAGCGACCCTACGATAGCTACTGCCAACAGTACATCTGGCGCTATTACGGGTGTTTCCCCGGGTACTGCTACCATTACTTATGCTGCACCCATTACCGGCTGTACTATTACTACCCCGGTTACTGTTAACCAGAACCCTACAGCTATAACGGGTACCCCTGTTGTATGCCGTGGTTCGGTTACTACATTAAGCGATGGTGTTGGTGGTGGTTCATGGACCACGGGCGCATCGTTTGTGGCCACGGTTGATGCAGGCGGTAATGTTACCGGTGTTGCATCATCTTTCGCTACTACATTGATCACATATACATTGCCTACCAGTTGCAAGGTAACCCAGGCATTTACAGTAAATGGCCTGCCTACACAGTATGTGGTTTCAGGAGGTGGTACTATATGTGCCGGTTTGCCGAGCACTTACCATGTTAATTTAAGCCTGTCTACACCTGGTGTTAACTACCAGTTGTTCCTTAGCGGTTCTCCTGTTGGCCTTCCTATGGCAGGTACTGGCGGTGGTCTTGACTTTGGTGTGCAGAGCGCAGATGGTGTTTATACCGTGATCGCTACTAACACAACCACAGGTTGTACCAGTTCTATGATCAATACTGCTTCTATTTCTCACTCTTCATTGCCGCTTCCTTACACAGTATCTGTGGCAGGTGGTGTAGGCAGCTATTGCGCAGGCACCGGTGGTATTCATATTGTTACCGATGGTTCACAGATCGGCGTTAATGACAGTTTATTCCAGAACGGGGTATTTGTAGCCCCTGTAGTAGGTGGGACAGGGGCTGCTATTGATTTTGGGCCTCAGTCAGGTACATCTACGTACACAGTGAAAGCAGTGAACGCGGCCGGCTGCGTTAACAATTACTTCGGTGCAGCTACTGTGCTTCAAAACCCATTGCCCCAGTTACATACTGTGACCGGCGGTGGCGGTTATTGCCTCGGTACATCAGGCGATACCATCAGCCTCGACGGGTCTAATACAGGTGTCACCTATACGCTTTGGAATGGTGGTTCAACAGCAGCTACATTGATAGGCACAGGCGCACATCTCAACTTCGGCTATTTCACTACGTTGGGTACTTATTCAGTTATTGCCACTAATACAACAACAGGCTGTACCCAAACCATGCTGCGCAACGCGGTGATTACTTCAAGTCCATTACCTAATACATACTCCCTCAGCAGCGACAGCAGTTATTGCTCAGGCACTGGCGGCAGGCATGTAGACCTTTTAGGTTCTGATGCAGGTACTAATTACCAGCTGTTCGTAGGCTCAACCCCTTCCGGCGCAGCCATCACAGGCGGTGGTTCTACAGTCGACTTCGGCGCGCAAACAGCTCCCGGTGTCTATACAGTAGTAGCTACCAACCCTGCAACGGGCTGTATCGCTAACATGCCTGGCAGCGCACACATTACCATCAGCACATTACCGGCTACGCAAACCCTTACAGGTGGCGGCAGTTTCTGCGTTGGTGGTACAGGCAGGCACATTACGCTTCTCGGCTCTGTGCCTGGTGTAAGCTATACGTTGTACACAGGTGTTACTCCGGTAAGCACTATTGCAGGTACAGGCAGTGCGCTCGATTTTGGCCTTATAGCCACTACCGGCACATATACTGCAACCGGTACTAACGTTACAACAACTTGTAGCGTTAATATGACAGGCGTATCTATCATTGCTGCCAATCCTTTACCTGCACAGTTCAATGTTACAGGTACCGGCAATTATTGCGTAGGTACATCCGGCCTTGATGTTCAGCTTGATTTCTCTTCGACAGGTGTTAACTACCAGTTGTATAAGAATGATACGGCCATCGGCGCTCCTTTGGCCGGTATCGGCGGTTCACTCGATTTCGGTACACAGACCATTGGTTCGTATACCGTAATAGGTACTAACCCTTCTACTACCTGCGTGAATACCATGAATGGCGCTGCGGTATTGAGTGTGAACCCGCTCCCAACCAACTACCTGGTTACAGGTGGTGGTAGTTTCTGCGCGGGTGCATCCGGTATACCTGTTGGCCTCAATGGTTCCAACACAGGTATCAATTACCAGTTATTCAACGGGATCACCCCTGTTGGCAGCGCTATGGCGGGTACAGGATCTACGCTTAATTTCGGATTACAGACTGCCGCAGGCAGCTATACCATTCAGGCTGTTGACGGAAGCTCACTTTGCGCACGCACAATGCCGGGTGGCGCTGTAGTGGTAGTGAATCCTTTGCCTAATACCTTCTTTTTAACAGGTGGCGGTATTTTCTGCGCGGGCGCTTCGGGTGTTCACGTAGGCTTGAATTCATCTAACACAGGCATCAGCTACCAATTGATCAATGGCGGCACAGCTACAGGTACCGCGGTTATTGGTACCGGCCTTGCACTTGATTTCGGTTTACAGAATGCTGCTGGTTCTTACACAGTATTAGCCACTAACACTACCTCCGGTTGCCAGTCTGCGATGACCGGCAGCTCTACAGTTGCTACTAATCCTGTACCTACTGTTTATTCAGTATTGGGTGGTGGCGCATTTTGCGCAGGTGGTACCGGCCCCGATGTGAGCCTTACCGGTTCAGATGCAGGCATCAACTACCAGTTGTACAGAGGTGCGACAATGTTGGGCGCTCCTTCAGCAGGCACAGGTGGCTCGCTTGATTTCGGCATAGAGTCTGCAGCAGGTACTTACACAGTGAAAGCAACAGATGCTACCACAGGCTGTGGCAGCAACATGGCTTCTTCTGCCAATATCGTTATCAACCCATTACCAGTTGTATCATCAGTTAGCGGCGGCGGCAGTTTCTGCGCCAGCGGCACAGGTGTTCATGTGTTCCTGGGTGTATCAGTTCCGGGTGTCAACTACCAGTTATATAATGGTGGCGTTGCGGTAGGTGCTGCAATGCCGGGTACAGGCGGTGGCCTCGATTTCGGCCTTACCACTACAGCAGGTGCTTATACAGTTGAAGCTACTAACGCGCTTACAGGATGTAGTGCTGATATGACTGGTTCTGCTACGGTAGCAGTTAATCCATTGCCTGCTGTTCATTCAGTTACAGGTGGCGGCGGCTATTGCACAGGCGGCACAGGTGTACACATTGGCCTTGATGGCTCTGAAACAGGTATCACCTACAGATTGTCATATGGCGGCACTATAGTTGGCTCGGCTGTTTCCGGCACAGGTTCATCTGTTGATCTCGGCGATTACACAGGTGTTGGTTCTTATTCCGTATCAGCATTAAATACAGCAACAGGTTGTACCAGCAACATGAGCGGCGTTGCCAACGTGGCTATCGTTGCTCCGCCTACAGCTTACAGCATCACAGGTGGTGGCAACTATTGCGCTACCGGCCTTGGTGTTCATGTGGGCCTTTCTTCTTCTGATGCGGGTGTTAACTACCAGCTGTTCAAAGGAACTACGCCAATTGGCATCCCTGAACCAGGTACAGGCAGCTCTATAGACTTCGGTCTTGAATTGGCTCCGGGCAGCTATACAATTACTGCCGCTAATCCTACAACAGGTTGCAACAGCAATATGACAGGCGCTACAGTAGTAAATGTGATACCGGTTGTATTGCCACACGTAACGCTTGCTTCAAGCACCGGTGGCAGCACAGTATGTACAGGTACAAATGTTACCTTCACTGCATCACCTATCAACGGTGGTTCTGCTCCTACATACCAGTGGTTCATCAATGGTGTTAATGCAGGTATTGGTTCTACCTACGCTTACCTGCCAAACAATGGTGATGTAGTTACTGCTTTAATGACCAGCAACGAACAATGCGCAATACCTGATACCGGCAGCCTGTCTATGACTATGACAGTTAGCCCGCTCGAAATGCCTTCTGTGAACGTTACTGCTAACCCCGGCAACGTTGTTTGTACAGGCGCTCCAGCTTCCTTCACAGCAGCTACATTATATGCAGGTACTTCACCTGTACTGCGCTGGATCAAGAATGGTGCATTTGTATCTACAGGTACATCATATACCTACACACCGGCAAACGGCGATATCATAGCCTTCATGTTGGGTAGCGACTATCCTTGCCTGCTTACCGATACAGTGTACAGCAACAACATCACTATGGCTGTTTCGAATGGCGTTGTACCTGTTGTAGCGATCAATGCAAATCCTGGTTCGACGATCAGCGAAGGTGAGTCAGTAACCTTTACTGCGGTTACTACTACAGGCGGTTCACATCCTACTTACCAGTGGCTGGTAAACAACCACATGGTTACAGGCGCTACTGCTTCTACGTTCACTACCAACACGCTGCAGAACAATGATTCTGTGACTTGCGAAGTAACAGGTACTTGCGCACTGGTTGGCATCAACTCCGTGCACATGCACGTAAGTGATGTAAGCGTAACACAGGTATCGAACGGCAACAGCGATGTGAAACTGATACCTAACCCGAACAAGGGCGACTTCTCGATCAGGGGTACAGTAGGTACTATAGATGAAGAAGTATCAGTAGACGTTGTGAACATGATCGGCCAGGTGGTTTATACCGGCAAGATAACAGCCCAGAACGGCGCTATTGACCAGCACATACAGCTCGGCAATAACCTCGCAAATGGTATGTACATCCTCAACCTCCATTCGGTTGCAGGTAATACCATCTTCCATTTTGTTATCGAAAAATGATCGGATCATTAATTAATAATCTTTACCAGCAGCCCCGCACCCGCGGGGCTGCTTTTTTATTACCCCTGCATGCCCCCGCCTGTTGTTGGTGGGACACCGACAACCTCGCGCAGAACAGGTAACTCATTCGCGAAAGCAGGCGACTCACTCGCGCTGAGCCATTGAGCCATTGAGCCATTGAGCCATTGAGCCATTGAGCCATTGAGCCATTGAGCCATTGAGCCATTGAGCCATTGAACCATTGAACCATTGAGTCATTATATTTGTATCTTGTCCTTTGAATTATGAGCAACAGGCTATGGCAATTCAGCGAAGCAAAAGAGGTGAAGCCCTTTGAACGCTTTGTACTGCTGGTACTGGTTATCACCGGTATCATCAGCATCTTCAGGTTTGCCGACTGGTGGTTCCGTAGAGACCACATCAGCAATATGTGGCTCTACATTGTGCTCAGCCTCACCTTATGGTACAGCATCTCCCGGCTGGTACTTATCTGGATCAACTATCTGCGGGTAAAGAAGCCATCCTTTATACCCGCAAAAGAAGGGTTGAAGGTGGCCATCTTCACCACCAGCTCGCCCGGAGAGCCGGCAGAGATGTTCGAAAAAACACTGGCTGCCTGCGCCAACATCACTTACCCACACACCACCTACCTGCTCGATGATACACAGGACCCCGTGTTCAGGGAAATCGCAGAGCGTAATGGCGCGGTATGGCTGGAACTGGTGGGCCTGCCCGGAGCCAAGGCCGGCAAAATAAACAAGGCATTGGAGCTTACCGATGAAGACTTCATCCTCGTCCTTGATCCCGACCATGTGCCCTTCCCTAACTTCCTTGATCATACCCTTGGGCATTTTGAGGACGAACAGGTGGGCTTTGTGCAGGTGTCGCAGGCCTATTACAATCAATACCGCTCCTTCACGGCAAGATGGGCAGCAGAGCAAACCTATACGTTTTATGGCCCCACGCAGATGTCTTTATATGGCTATGGCTGTAGCGTGGCTATCGGAGCCAATTGCACCTTTCGCAAGGCAGCGCTGCAAAGTATAGGAGGCCACGGTATCGGCCTGGCCGAGGACCTGGTAACAGCTATACGCATACATGCCGCCGGGTGGAAATCGGTATATAACCCTGTAGTGGTGAGCCGTGGCCTGGTGCCCGAGGACTTTGGGTCCTTTTGTAAGCAGCAACTGAAGTGGGCGAGGGGAGTGTTCGAGGTTACGTTCAATGAAGTACCGAAACTGTTTGGCAAGCTCTCATGGTGGCAGCGGTTGTCTTACACCACCATAGGCACTTATTACCTCGTTGGGGCTACGCAGTTCATATTCACGCTCATACCGTTCCTGTTCTTTTTCACGGGCATACTGCCTGCCAGTATGGAGTTCTCGGAGTTTGTGGTATACGGCATACCGGTGATGCTGTGCGCCATCATCATTTACCTATACGTGCAGCGCTGGATGTGCGACCGCGGCACAGAGCGCGGCCTGCACTGGCGGGGCATGGTGCTCAAATTTGCCTGCTGGCCGGTGTATTTCATGGGCTTATTGCTGGCGCTGGTGGATGCCGATATACCGTACATACCCACTGCTAAAAAGGCCGTGACGGGCTATATAACACCCTTTGTGCGGCCGCTGGTAGTGCATATCTTTGCTTTTATTGCGGCAGTGGCAGGGGTAGTAATTTACAGGCGATACTATATGCCTGAAAGCCAGCTATCCCTATCGGCCGAAAGAACATGGGGGATGATAGGGTTTGCTTTCCTTGCTTTTATAATGGCCATGGGTGGTGTATATGCAGCACTCGAAGCCCGCAAAATGAAAGTGGAAGCGCCCTGGGATGAAATAAATATTAAGGAAATCAATGGCGGCGTATAAAAAAATAGTGTTCAGGGTAGGCTATACGTTACTGGCGGTGGGCATCTCGTCTATGATCGTATATGCTTTGTCTCATGCAGGCAACTCATCGAAGGGGCCTATTGAGAATGCTATGTCTTATACCGGCGATGTGGTGAAGAACATAGAGCATGAAATGATCGTGGAGCAACGCACCGATAAGCGGGAAGATAAGCTGAAATGGTTTCATGCTTATTTGCAGAATGCCACGCTGGCGGCTCACCCAAAAAAAATATTGCTCGGCGCATTTGATAACGAGGCGAAAGATAATTTTGAGCCTGTAGTGGACCTGGAAGATTCACTAAAAATAACCTTCCCGCTCATACATATGTATGTAGCGTGGGGCAGCAAAAAAGACTCTCGGTTCCCTGCTGCGCGTGTTGCTAATATCACAGAGCTGGGTTCGGTACCGGTGATCACCTGGGAGCCGTGGCTCTCGGCTTTTAGTGAAGAGGAATACCCCGGCCTGCGCCCACCCGCTGAACGCGATAAGAACGGAATGAAGGACGTAGCCACAGGCCTGTATGATACCTACATAACCACATGGGCAAGGGCTGCAAAGAAAGCTAACAGGACCATCTTTTTAAGGCTGGGGCATGAAATGAATGATGCCTACCGCTATCCATGGGGGCCGCAGAACAATACCGCGCAGGACTTCATTGCTGCATGGCAGCATGTGCATGATATATTTGTAAAGGAAGGCGCTAAAAATGTACTGTGGGTGTGGAGCCCGCACCCCGCCTACGATTTCAAGGACTACTATCCCGGCGATAAATATGTAGATCATGTGGGTGTGGGCATCCTAAACTACGGAGTTGTAGCTGCGTGGAGCAGGTGGTGGGCCTTTAAAGATATTTTTGGTAATCATTACCCGCAGCTGGCTGCATACAACAAGCCCATCATGATCACCGAATTCGGCTCGCTGGCAGTAGGCGGCAACCGCGCCCGCTGGTATGCTGATGCGCTGGACAGTATGCCGCAAAAATACCCGCTGGTAAAGTCAATACTTTTCTTCCACTTTTCAAAAGACAATACCACAACACAGCAAACGCTGAACTGGTATATTAAAGATGACAAGCCGGTAGTGAATGCAATAGTGAAAGAAGTGAACAGGTGGAAGCAGTAAAGAGACAATAGCTATCGTACCAACGTAACATCACCTTTAAGGAAGGCTTTCATGCCAAACCGGTCTGTATAGCTCATCTCCCAGTAATAAGTACCCATTTCGGCCTTTACGCCCTTATAAGTGCCGTCCCAGCCCTGCTCCAGGCTATTGCTGAAAAACACCTGCTGTCCCCACCGGTTGAACACCCTGAAGTAATTCATGGCCCTGTACCCAACAGCCACCGGCCTGAAGATATCGTTGAGGCCATCGCCATCAGGCGAGAAGGCATTGGGTACAAAGAAGGCGGCCTGGTTCACGACAGTTACCTTGATGGTATCCTCACCCGAGCAGCCATACGGACTGATAACATGCACATAATAAACGAATGTACCGGTATCGGGATAGATGCCCAGCGGATCGTAAATAGAAGTGTCGCTGAGATTAGTGCCGGGTGTCCACGCATATTGTGTGCCACCGGTAGCATCAAATAGTATCTCCTCGCCCTTTACGATAAAGGTATCATTGCCCGCAAAAGGTTTGAAGTTATCAATGATCACCTGCCGCACTGCGGTGTCTATGCAATCCCTTACGTTCTCTGATATCAGGGTTACATTGTAGGTGCCGCCATACAGGTAATTATACACCGGGTTTTGCGCGAAGGAACTGTCGCCATTGCCGAAGTTCCATTTCCAGTAGGTGATAGGCTTGATGGTAGCCGCAGACTGGTCTTTGAAATAAATAGGTGCGCCGGGGCAGAACTGACCGCTATCGGAGAACGCAGCGTAAAATACGGGGTACACTTTTACCAGCCTCGAGATACTATCGGGGCAGGTGGAGCGTGGGTTGACAATTAACTTCACGGTATATACGCCGGTATCGGGGTAGGTGAACGTTGGCTCAAAATCATCGGATGTATCAGCATCTGTGCCGGGTACGCCAAAATCCCAGTGATAAGAAAAACCTCCTGTGCTGGTATTCACAAAGGGTATCGTATAGTTTTTACAGTTGACGATGTAAGTATTGAAGTCGGTAGAGTATTGAGGTATATCAGCCACCACCACCTTAGTGCATGGGGTCACCACATACTGGAACTCTCTTTTAATAGTATTGATGAGTATGCCGTCACGGTATTCATTGCAAAAAACAGTTACAAGGAATCTCCCAACCCTGTTGGGTGTGCCGGTAATGAGGCCGGTTTTGGGATTTATTTGCAACAACGGGAAAGCGGTAAGTGGTGCCTGGGAAGAAAAACCGGAGTTATAGAACACACTGTCGTAGGGCGGTGCAAGAGGAGGGTTTGGTTTTACATCCGGCCCACCACAACAATCAAGTGCTGAACTGAAACCATAGCTCAACGAATCTCCGTCTGTATCGGTAGCGGAGTTGTCGTAAGACAAAGGGTTATTAAGGCAAATGATCTGTGCAGGGTTGTATTTAAACACAGCGCTGTTATTATCGAATGTGCCGGGTATGGTGCAGTAATAAGTTGATCCATGATTTCCCGGATCCACAACGTTGGCTATTTCGGCGTTCCTGCAGCATCGTTGGTAGGAGATAACGTAGCCTGCGGTATTATTAGCGAAAGCATGGCGGTAATTAAATGTTTTTTTGATGAGGCAGGTAGCCGGTATATTGGCTACACAGGCATTTTGAAAATTGGCAAGAACATTTATTGCACTTGAAAAGTGTACCGAATCATCGAAATAAGGGTGTTCCGTTGCCCCCCCATCGTTCACATAGCCGGCGATATAGGCAGGGTCATCTTGCGCAATGGCAGCAGGCTGCCCGTTCAGGCAATCCTCATAGATCGTTATGCTGATGATGTAATTGTGATACAATACGAGACCTGAGGTACTATCGCCCAGGTGCACATAGGTGATCTCACCACCCACAATATGCGAAGCCATCACCTTCGTAAAAGAAAGTGATAATAGTAACAGCAATATCGCGGTCAGTCTTTTATTCATTTGCCGGCTAATTATTTCCGTAGCAATAGCTTGTAAATTTTTTCAGGTCAGCAATTAACTTACCCGGTTCTTCGATCATGCTCATATGCCCGCAGTTTTCATAGGCTGATACAAAGTTAACGGGTGAATGGTAACAAAACTTCAATATTTATTTTTAATTTATAAGATTGTCATCAGTTCCAAGTATCCATTGTACCGGTATGGGTGTGTTTTCATCTAATACATTGGTACGGTCATGCCGGGCTATCATAGCGTAGTAGCAATTGATCATCGCCTCTGCGCTTACTTTCATGGCCCTCGCCACCTGCTCTTCTACCAACTGCGGCCTGTTTTCTTTGGTCTGCTCAGAAAATAGATTGGGCGTTGTCTGCCTGATGAACAGCTCCCGGCCATTCTCTTTTTGTAATAGTTCTATGGCCCTGTGCCGGATGCTTACTTTTTCGGCATCATCGGGCAGTGGGGTAGAGTGGATGAGGCTAAGACCTGCCAGCTTACCGGGATATTTATTGGCAAATTCAAACGCCACATACCCACCCATAGAGTGCCCGGCAATGACAGCAGTATTGATACGCTCCTGCTTCATGATAGCGGCTATGCTATCGGCCAAGTTGGCCATACTCAGCTGCTTGCCCAAAATGCTGTTGCCACTGCCGGGAAAGTCGGGGAGAATAAGTGTGAATGATTTTGATAGCTCCCCGGCAATACCATCCCACAATGCACTGCTTTCAGGGAAGCCATGCAGCAATACAAGCGCAGGGCCTATGCCCGTTTTACGGTAAAAGAAATCGGGGGAAGCTGCTGTTGCTATCTTGGGCATTAGGTTGTTTTCATTTTACTCTTGCGGTAAATGTTGCCGTATACATACAATAAAGACAGCAACAATGGTGCCAACTCTACAATCGTTAACCCCTGGATACCGGTTATATGCAACAATAGTGATACCAGTATGCAAATTATGGCAATAAGCGAATAAGTACCTCTGCCCTTTGCCTTGCCAAAAACAAGGATGAGGTTGGTGGGCAGGCACCACAGCAGGTTGTAGTTATTTGCACATCCCTGGTGGTCAGTGCCGAACCACATGATCAGTATCAGCACGCCCAGCAGGCCGGTTGCCAGCATCAGCAAGGCACTCATGATACGCCCCAGCAGCGCAAACTGTTTAAAGGACAGGCCGATAACGGTAAGCACTAGGATAGATATGGTAAGCACCAACGCCCAGTTAACACCGGCGGGTTGTTTCTCGCTGCCGGGTAGTATTTGCACAGGTGGTGCTGCAACTTTGTTTCCGTTCACTGTAGCGCCTGCCAGGCCATCTCGCAGGTAATCGGGCAGGAACATGATGTCCATGTTGGTCATTACCTTATCTATGCGGCTGCCCAGCAGTATGTTCACGCCCAGACGTGTCCAGTGGTCGCGATAAAAATACAGGTTGATGATATCCCTGAACGTAATGTGCTTCATTCTGTCAACGGTTTGCCCGTACTTAAAGGCTTTACCCAGCACATCTTCTCTCGGAAAGGCATCCCTGATGCGGGTAGCGCAGTTGTCGAAGAAGAAATCGTATTTATAGTACTTATGCTCCGGCTCTGCATTACAGTTGAGGAAATCGTACAGATGTTCTTTTTGCGGACCATCGAGCAGCAGCACTTGTTCTTGCATACTTCTTTTGGCCTGCACATATTCCGGCACAAAATCCCTGTAATTCTCGGCCTCCACACAATATAGCAGCTTGCCACGCATGAATTGCAACTCAAAGTTTGGCCCAAAACTGAACATGCCATAGTTATACACAATATCGAGGTGCTGTGCGCTGTCTACTACACGCACCGCAGTATGCCCGAATACTTCCCATACCTCTTCATCACCGGGGCCGCAAGTGAGCAGACTGATGCGCAGATGGCTGGTATCGGTCTGTGCGCGGGCCGCAAAAAAGCAGGGCAACAACAGTAGTAAAAACAGGAACTTCCTAAACATGCTACAAAATAACGAAAGGCTGCCTGATTATAGGCAGCCTTTACAAAATATTAATTATAGATAGAAGCCCCGGAACATGGTCCCGCTTTTTTAGCTGGAGCGGTTTGGGGTTTGTTTTTACGCCTCTTTGCTACCTGAGAACATAGCGCCCAGGTATTCCCTGTTGAGGCGTGCAATGTTTTCCAGCGATATGCCTTTAGGACATTCAGCTTCACAGGCACCAATGTTGGTGCAGCTGCCAAAGTCTTCGGTATCCATCTGGTGAATCATATTCACTGCACGGCTCTTGCGCTCCGGCTCGCCCTGTGGCAACAACGCAAGGTGCGATACCTTGGCCGATACGAACAGCATGGCCGATGTATTTGGGCAAGCCGCCACACATGCGCCGCAACCGATACAGGTAGCTGCCGCGAATGATTCGTCTGCCTTTTGCTTATCTACCGGCAGGCAATTGGCATCCTGCGCATTGCCGGTGTTCACAGATATATAACCACCTGCTGCCACTATGCGGTCAAATGCAGACCGGTCAACCACGAGGTCTTTAATAACGGGGAACGAGTTGGCGCGCCATGGCTCTACCACTATGGTGTCGCCATCTTTGTACTCGCGCATATGCAACTGGCACGTAGTGGTTTGGTGCCACGGGCCATGCGCACGGCCATTGATGTACATACTGCACATACCGCAAATGCCCTCGCGGCAGTCATGATCGAACGCGATAGGCTCTTTGTTCTCAGCCACCAGTTGCTCATTCAGCACATCAAACATCTCCAGGAAAGACATCTCCGAAGAAATACCCGAAACTTTGTATGTTTCAAATGCACCCTTTGCCTTGTTGTTCTTTTGTTTCCACACTTTAAGTGTGAGATTCATATTGTAATGTTCCATCAGTAGCTCTTTAAAATATCTTATATAATCTTACAGATGTCCTCTATCATTTATAACTCCTCGCGCTCGGATGCACAACCTCGTAATCCAGCGGTTCCTTATGCAATTCAAACTGGCTGTCTGCTTTGTATTCCCAGGCTGATACGAACATAAAGTTCTCATCGTCCCTTTGTGCTTCGCCCTCTTCTGTCTGCGATTCTTCGCGGAAGTGGCCGCCACAGCTTTCGTTGCGGTTCAGTGCGTCTATGCACATCAGCTCACCCAATTCCAGGAAGTCGGCCACACGGCCCGCTTTATCCAGTTCAGGGTTGTATTCTTTTACTTCGCCAGTCACCCGCACATTGCTCCAGAATTCTTTGCGTAGCGCTTTTATTTCTTCTATCGCTTCTGTCAGTCCTTTTGCGTTACGTGCCATACCGCATTTCTCCCACATGATCTTGCCCAGGCGCTTATGGAAGCTTTCTACGCTTTCAGTGCCCTTGATATTCATGAGCGTATTGATGCGGTCGCTCACTGCTTTCTCAGCAGCTACGAATGCAGGATGATCGGTAGGTATGGCCTTTGTGCTTATGTCATTGGCAAGGTTATTACCGAGTGTATAAGGTATCACGAAGTAGCCATCAGCCAGCCCCTGCATCAGTGCAGATGCCCCAAGGCGGTTAGCGCCATGGTCGCTGAAGTTAGCCTCGCCCAGTGCATACAGGTTCGGTACGGTTGTCATCAGCTCATAGTCCACCCACAATCCACCCATAGTATAGTGTACGGCTGGATATATGCGCATTGGTATTTCGTATGGGTTCTCGCCGGTGATCTTGGCGTACATATCAAATAGGTTTCCATATTTCTCTTTTACCACATCCCTGCCCAGCGCCATTATCGTATTCTTATCTGTAGTATGCAGGCCCTGCTTGTGTGCTTCTACTTTACCATAGCGCTCTATCGCCGATGCGAAATCGAGGTACACAGCCATCTTAGATGAGCCTACACCAAAGCCTGCATCGCAACGCTCCTTGGCTGCACGGCTGGCCACATCGCGGGGTACCAGGTTGCCGAATGCCGGATACCTGCGTTCCAGGTAGTAGTCGCGCTCTTCCTCAGGTATATCAGTTGCTTTGCGGTTGTCGCCTTTGGCTTTTGGCACCCATATACGGCCGTCATTACGCAGCGACTCTGACATCAACGTCAACTTCGACTGGTGGTCGCCACTTACAGGTATACATGTAGGGTGTATTTGTGTATAACAAGGGTTACCGAAGAAGGCTCCTTGTTTATGTGCCTTCCATGCCGCAGTTACATTGCTGCCCATGGCGTTTGTAGACAGATAGAATACGTTGCCGTAACCACCAGTACAAAGCAATACTGCATGGCCAAAGTGGCGTTCCAGCTCACCTGTAACCAGGTCGCGGGCTATGATGCCACGCGCCTTGCCATCCACCATTACTATTTCGAGCATTTCGTGGCGGGAATGCATTTCTACATTGCCCAGTGACACCTGGCGTTCGAGGCCCTGGTAGGCTCCGATAAGCAACTGTTGCCCTGTTTGGCCCGCAGCGTAGAAGGTGCGTTGTACCTGTGTGCCACCAAATGAGCGGTTGCTCAGTAAGCCACCATACTCACGGGCGAAGGGGACACCCTGTGCCACGCATTGGTCAATAATGTTAGCGCTTACTTCTGCCAGGCGGTGTACGTTGCCTTCGCGGGCACGATAGTCGCCACCTTTTATTGTATCGTAAAACAGGCGGTAGGTACTGTCGCCATCATTTTGGTAATTTTTTGCGGCATTGATACCACCCTGCGCGGCAATAGAGTGCGCGCGGCGTGGGCTATCCTGGAAGCAGAATGCCTTTACCTTGTAACCCATTTCGCCAAGAGTAGCTGCTGCAGATGCGCCGGCAAGGCCTGTACCCACCACTATGATCTCCAGTGAGCGTTTGTTGGCAGGGTTCACCAATTTGCAGGTGGATTTGTATGTCTTCCATTTTGAATCTAACTGACCGGAAGGTATTTTAGAATTGAGCGCCATGTTTATAAATCAAAATTTTAAAGTCAAAACCTAAAAGTCTATTCATTAAGTCAAAAAGTCAAAACCGGGTACGTCGCATACTTTAAGGTTTTCACTTTTCACTTTTGCCTTAAGCGATCCATTGCAGGTAAAACGCGATCGGCATCAGCGCAAAAATGATAGGCACTATGATGGCAAATGCTACGCCTGTGCCTTTGATGATGCCTTTGTATCGGTGTGTACCCATTCCTAGTGTTTGGAAGGCGCTGTAGAAGCCATGTACCAGGTGCCATGCCAGCGCAAAGCAGCCGCACAGGTAGATAACCACCACCCATACATTGCTGAACTCGTCCTTCATCATATTATACAATGGCCGTTCGCCGTGGCCTGTGGTTTGTGATATGCGGTTAGGCGCCCAGAATTTAGACAAGTGTACGATGAGGAACAACAATATAAGCGTGCCCAGCAGCGCCATAGAGCGGCTATACCAGGGGCTGGTCTTATTGCCTGCGCCTACATTGTAACCCACGCTCCTGCGGGATCTGTTCTTTGCCCACAGCATCAGGCCCTGTACTATATGTAGTATCAGGAATGCGAACAGGCCCAGCTCCATGGTGCGGATGAGGAAGTTGGTACCCATAAAATGGGCCGCCTCATTAAAACGTGCTCCGCCATCGTTATAGAATATCTGTGCGTTGATGTAGCAATGCACAATAAGGAACAAAATGAGAAAAAGCCCGGTAAGAGACATTTGTATTTTCTTGCCGATAGAAGTGCTGAAAAGATTTTTCCAAGTCATGTGAGATCCGGTATGTATTTAGTGTACTTTTTTGAAATGCCCTGCAAAGATACTATGCGAATAATTAAATCCTAACAAAAAGAGTATAGAAAGGTTTTTTGCACACAGTTTATTATTATAGAGATTGTTATGGTGCAGATTTAATATTTTTTTTAGATTTTCTAAATTTTATTTAACTTTACAGAAATGGTTATTATTAGCTATGCAGCTTTACGAAATTTTTATCAGAAGCATCCTGATACTGAGGATGCATTAAATAACTGGTATCATGAGGTCGAGTTGGCTGATTGGAGCAATTTTCATGATGCGAAGAATAGCTTTAACACAAGATGCTGTAGGCAACGACAGGTATGTATTTAATGTTCGGGGAAACAAGTATAGAATAGTTGCTATAATCAAATTTAAAGCCAGGACTGTGTACGTAAGATTTGTTGGCACACATGTTTCCTACGATAAAATAGATGCTTCAACGATATAAAAAACGAAGTTATGAGTACGACTATAAAAAAAAGTATCGATATCAAACAATCAAAAGCCGATAAAGCGCCATTGATATCTGTATTGTCGAATAAGGAATATATAAAAATAATGGGCAAAATTGATGCCCTTATTGACATTCCTGACAGTAAGTTAACTCAGGCACAAGCCAGCGAGTTGCATGCTCTTGCTTCAGCGGCACAACGATATGAGAAGTCAGTTTATTCCATAAAGCCGCCTACTACCTTCGATGGCATCTTGGAGATGAAAATGTATGAGCTAAAACTCAATCAAGGTGAAATGGCAAAAAAACTCAAGGTGAGTAATGCTAAATTTTCTCTTATTTTAAGTGGTAAGCAAAAACCGGATATTCCTTTATTAAAAGCTGTACGTGAAAAGTTGGGAATAGACGGCAATTACCTGTTAAGTGTGCTATAGTGCTAATAGACCCCAAACGTTAGCATTATCTAAAATTAAGAGAAAGCCACTTCAAGGGTTAACCTTTTTCATTACATTTGTTTACAAATCCACCGCATGACTTTTTTGACCATTTTACTCCAGGCTGCCACGTCTGCCCCTGTAGATAGCAACTTAGCAAAAGCCGCACAACAGGCTGCTAACGCATCTGTAGAACAGATATCATTATGGAATTTATTGAAGGAAGGTGGTGTGCTGATGATACCACTCTTGTTCTGCTCTATTATACTTGTCTATGTGTTTGCCGAAAGGTTCATGGCTATCCGCAAGGCAGCTGCGCTCGATAAGACCTTTATGACGCGTATCCGTGAACAACTGATGAACAAGGATACCGGCAGGGCTATAGACATTTGCCGCAATGCCAACACACCCACATCGCGCGTTATTGAAAAAGGTATCAGCCGCATCGGCAAGCCTATAGACTTCATTGAAAAATCAATGGAAAATACCGGTAAGCTGGAGATATACCAGCAGGAGAAAAATCTTACGGTGCTATCAGCCATATCCGGTATCGCACCTATTTTAGGTTTCCTCGGTACCATCGCCGGTATGATCATCCTGTTCTTTAATGTGCAGCACCAGGGATTTTCGTTAGAGACCATTGCCGGTGGGATTTATACCAAGATGGTGACATCAGCTACGGGTCTTATCATTGGGCTGCTGGCTTACCTCGGCTATACTTATCTAAATGCGCAGATCAATAAAAATGTGAACCGCATGGAAGCCGCTTCGGTCGAGTTTTTAGACATCATACAGGATACTAACGCTAATCACTAAGAGCAACGATGAATATTAAAAGACGCTCACAGCACGATCCGCAAGGACATTCATCTGCACTCAATGACATCTTGTTCATTCTGCTGCTGTTCTTCCTGATCATATCTACACTCGCCAACCCGAACGTGGTGAAGCTGAGTATACCCAAGGCCAAGAGCGATACCAAGGCCAAGCAAACGGTGGTGGTGTCTATCAACGACAAGCAGGAATTTTTTGTGGGTACTACATCGGTTATCAGCGATTCATTAAAGCCGTTCATCGCCCGTGCTATTGCCAAATCGCAGGATGCCGACCCAACAGTAGTCATCAATGCCGACAAACAAGCAACCGCAGATAACATAGTAGCAGTAATGCGCGCCGCCCACGACCTGAACCTCAAAACAGTATTAGCTGTAGAGAATAACAGCAGGTAGGATGGGCTCGCAATGAGTAGTATAAACTACACCAGTTGCCGCGCTTTTAAGCCGTGGATAAATGAATAATTTGGTTGGCTTTAGCCAAACGATCAGCGTAAAAGATCTAAAGATTCGTTAGCAACGAGAACTAAGCTCTCCCTTCTTTCTTCAACCGCTCTATAACACTCTTGTTGTCTTTGTGAATGTAGAAGAAGTCGCCCAGTATCGGGTCCTTCATTTGGGCGAGTGGCTTTAGCTTATTGTCTTCGATATCGTATATCTCGTAGTCCATGCCCATGAGCAGGGTCTCCAGCTTTGCTTTTTGCTCGCCATAGGTTTCCAGTTGCAGCACCGGCTTGTGTTTCAGTAATACGTCTTTCATTTCAGAGAGTACATATTCTTCATAGCCCTCAATGTCGCACTTAATGAAATCTATCCTGGGCAGATCAGCAAATAGCTTGCTGCCTTGCTTCATCTTAGCCTGGAATGTAAATTCATGCACCTCTTGCTGTTCATCAGGCCGCGTTACATGTGCCAGTCCCGTGCGCAGGTAGCCAAACTTGCCGGGGGTGGATAGAGTTATATCCTTCTCCTCCTCGCCCAGTGCCACGTTATAAATGGTTACATTGTTCAGGTTCTTAGTTCCCCATTTGATCACATTGGCAAAATCAACAACAGGCTCTACAGCATATACATGCCCTGTAGGCCCTACCCATTTTGCAAAAAGCTTGGTGTAATAACCCAGGTTGCCGCCAATGTCCAGAACCACATCTCCGGGCTGTATCATGTATTGGTCAAAGTAGTGATACTTGTAGATCACATTATTCTTCAGGCGCCCGGCGGCATACATCCAGTGAAAGCTTTTGTGCAATACTTTCAGGTAAGCTTTGAGGCCGAGGGTATGAAATATGATCTTTTTGAACATGAGGTGTGTGCTATACTGTGCAATGAAAGATTGCAAATATAGTCAACTATTGCAAACGGAATAACTGCCGTTCGCAATAGTTGGTCTATGATAAGTGTGGAGGCTATGCGCGGGGATCGCGCTTGCTCTGGTATTCTGATTTGTTCTTTTCTTCCAATGCTTCTTCTTCGGCCTTATCCTTGTCGTAGGCGCGGATGATCATTTTTACCAGTCTGTGGCGCACTACATCGGCTTCGTCCAGTTTTATCTGTGCTATGCCTTCTATATTCTGCAATATCTTGCTCGCCTTTATCAGTCCTGATTGTTGGTTCTTCGGTAGGTCTATCTGTGTAAGGTCACCGGTAATAATTGCCTTAGCTGATGACCCTATACGTGTAAGGAACATTTTTAATTGCAGGTCGGTAGAGTTCTGCGCTTCATCCAGTATGATGAAGGCATTATCCAGCGTACGGCCGCGCATATAGGCCAGTGGAGCGATCTCGATAATGCGGTTGGCCATATAATAGTTCAGTTTGTCACTGGGTATCATATCGTCCAGGGCATCATACAGTGGGCGCAGGTAGGGGTCTATCTTATCTTTAAGGTCGCCCGGCAGAAAGCCGAGGCTTTCGCCTGCTTCCACCGCTGGGCGGGTGAGGATGATCTTGCGTACTGCCTTATTCTTCAAAGCACGTACTGCCAGTGCTACTGCAGTATATGTTTTACCGGTACCGGCCGGTCCTATCGCGAAAATGATGTCATTCTTCTCGCTCGCCTGTGCCATCAGCTTCTGGTTCTGCGTTTTGGCACGTATCACCCTGCCATTAGGCCCGAACACGAGTATGTCATTATTAGCAGGATCTTCTGCCAGCCCTTCGCCCTGCTCCTCGTCTCCCAGTATTTTGGAGAAGTAGTTTTCAGACAGATGGCCATTGCGCTCCAAGTATTGGACCACCTGTCCTATTTTCACCTGCGCGGCGCTTACCTCCTCCGGCTGTCCTGATAATTTTATTTGTGTACCCCGCGATAACAGCTTCAGCAGGGGGAATTTACGTTTAAGGATCTCGAATTTGCTGTTGTTAACCCCGAAAAACTCTATCGGGTTTACTGTCTCTAAGTTGATGATAGCTTCTGTCAAGGTGTGGAAGTTTAAGGTTAACAATAAATGTACAAACTGTGTGCCAACAATGTGATTAAGCCTGCGTTAAGCTTCTGTTCCCTGCTTTATGACTTTACTTATACAATGTTCGAGATGCGCCTCTATATTTTATAGCCATTGGCTTTAAATTCTTCCACACGCTTAGCCACAGCCGCATCAGACAGCGCAAACATTCTTGCTGCCAGTGCCGCCGCATTGCGCGCGCCTGCCTTGCCTACGGCCAGTGTGCCTACGGGCAGCCCTGCGGGCATCTGCACTATGCTGTACAACGCATCTATGCCACCAGGCAGGCCGCCTTCCAATGGCACACCCAGAACGGGTAGGGAAGTATAGGCCGAGCATACACCAGGCAATGCTGCCGCCATGCCCGCTGCCGCTACTATAGCGCCGTAGCCATTCTCTTTTGCCGTCACCATCAGTTCACGAACCTTATCGGGGTTGCGGTGTGCCGAAGCCACTACCATATTGTTTTCAATGTGAAACCAATCCAGCCACTTGCCACACTCCTGCATAACAGCCTCATCAGACTGAGAGCCCATAATGATCATTACTTTCATCGCAATATTGTATTATTGATGTGTATGTGAAATTAACGACATTGCCACAGTATCAGCAATATCGCGCAGGATAATTATCCACCGTATCTGTATATCTTTTTTAATGAAAAGTATGTGTGGCAAATGCGTAAATAAAAACAGCTCGATATCAGTAAGATATTGAGCTGCACAATGAGGCGTTTTGATTATTTCGCCGTGTTGAACTTATCGGTCATATCCGTCTTTCTGCGGATCATCTTGAGGTGATTGTTGTGGCCATACTTCAGCATATTATGCTCCATGCCATATACATCATCGCCATACACAATTACGGTCTTGCCTTTCAGCTTTTTGAATACCCTTGCCAACAGTGGGTCTTTATCTTTTTCGTACTCTATCTTCACCTGCTCCACATGTCCGGCAAGTTTGGCATTGATCATATTGAAGTAGCCTATGTACCTTGTATTGCCTGCGGTAAAGAAGGTGACGAATGAGGTGTTGTCCAGCAGCGGGTCTTCCTGGTAAGTGAATTTAGTGAGCATGTTGTTGTAAAAATCGATCATCGCTTTGTAGTCGTGATCGTTCTTTACAATACCGTTTTCCAGCAGCACATAATTCTTCAGCAGCACATCATAATCCACTTCGTTATACTGGTCGTTGTTATATTCCACCAGCGTGAATTTCTTTGTCTCCAGGTCGTGCATCACATTGCCGTAGCGCACCACGGTGGCGCCCACCTTTGTGTCCAGGTCTGTCTTCTTATTGTACAGAGCGCCCTCGCGGTTATTGCACTGGCGCGCCCACCACGTAGCTTCCATGCCCTCCATGCCTTTGTGCAGTGCCAGGGTGGCATCTATGTATTGCGAGTAGTCGAGGTCCACTTTTTTGTTCTCCGCGGTAGGGTGTATGTTCAGCGATGGCACCCTTACATCTTTGATCTGTATATAGCCCCACATGCCGCCCGAGTATTCATTGATTTTATCTGCTTTAAAGGCAGCATCTTTCTTATTGGTATTCACATACCCATACAGGTCATTGCCACTATTATCAGCCACCGCGCACTCGGCGCAGGGATATAAATTATGGCATACCTGTGCCTGCGACACACCCGCAGTAAATAAAATGCCGGATACAGCTAATACAAATGTTTTCCTCATAAAGGGATATTTTGCAGCCAAAGTAATGAATTTACTGCTGAAAAAGAAAGGAGTATTGTCGCTCAAGTTTCTTATTGCATATTATAAAATGCAATTAAGCATATTTACAGGGTCGTTATTTTATTTTGATGTCATAGAAAGCACGATTGCGATCAATACTACTGGCAAATAAACTAACCCAAATATCTTTAGAAAATCCATTCTCTGATCTTTTTTAAAAATTATCAGCGTTAGCAGAACCAAAGTGTAAATGCATAAAAAAAGAATTGGAACAAACACTGTGCCTGGCGATATACATCTCCCGGCACCATCGTCAGGCCCGGGCGGCGAAATAAACATCCATATACACAAAGCAAAAACGACGTAATACACTACTAAAAAAATAGTAGATTTGGGGTGCTTTGCAAATGTGTTTAGCTGTTTAGCGATTAGCGTATAGTTTAATATGCTTTTTTTTAAAGTTTACTACCAACCCAATAATTCCCCTATCCTCACAGCCACCTTCTCTGCACTCGGCAGCATAGCCGCTTCCAGCGCTATGTTCATAGGTACTGCGGGCAGGTCAAGCGCGCCTATCGTTTGTACGGGGGCATCCAACTCTTTAAAGCAGTTTTGGGCTATGCGGCCTGCAAGGGCTTCGCAGAAGGAGTTGCGAAGCTGTTCTTCTGTCAGCACTATGCACTTGCCATGTTTCTTTACCGTCGTGTAGATCAGCTCTTCATCCAGCGGGTATATGGTGCGTATGTCTATCACCTCTACCTGGCCGGGGTATTGTTTTGCTGCATTCTTAGCCCAATGCACACCCATACCATAAGTAATGATGCAGATAGACTCACCATTCTCCACCGACTCTGCCGAAGGCTCTAATGCCACCGTGCCCTTACCAAAGGGCAGCACATAGTCGCGCGCAGGTTCTATGGTCTTGGCCTCCTCGGTACCCGGCACCTTGCTCCAGTATAGTCCTTTATGCTCCAGCATCACCACCGGGTTGCCATCGAGGAAGGCAGCCTTGATGAGGCCCTTTATATCCGCCGCATTGCTGGGGTAGGCTATTTTTATTCCTTTTATAGTGGCCAGCGTACTTTCCACGCTGCCACTGTGGTAGGGGCCGCCGCCGCCATATGCGCCTATAGGCACACGAAGTATCATAGATACCGGGAACTTGCCCCCACTCAGGTAGCACGATTTGCTGATCTCTGTTACTAATTGGTTGATGCCGGGATATATGTAATCGGCAAACTGCACCTCTACAATAGGCTTTAACCCCACGGCGTTCATGCCAGCCGTAGAGCCTACTATATAAGCCTCCTGTATCGCCATGTTGAAGACACGGTTGTCGCCGAATTTATCAGCCAGCGTCGCAGCTTCACGAAATACACCTCCCAGGCGCTTGCCCACGTCCTGCCCGTAAAAAAGGGCTTCGGGATGGTCTTGTAATATCTCTTCCACCGCATGTAGCGCCGCATCGACCATTACTACCTTTTCGCGGCCTGCAGGGCATCTGTCGCCCGTTTCCTCTGTCACCGGTGTGGGTACATATACATGGTCCGCTACACGTGCAGGGTCCGGTTCATCAGCAGCAACTGCCAGGTCAAACTCGCTTTGAGCGTATACTCTTTCGTCTTCTTCTATTTTGTCCAGTTCTTCAGTTGTAAACCATTGTTGCTCCAGCAGCAGCTTGCGCAGCTTTGGCCCCGGGTCGTCCAGCGCGTGCTTGGCAAGGTCTTCGGGTGTGCGGTACCATTCTTTGCGCACGCCCGATGTGTGGTGGCCCAGCAACGGCACCTTGGCATGTACCAGTATAGGCTTGCGGTGCTTGCGCACCCAGTCCATGGTATACTGCATGGTATTGTAGCTCTCGCCAAAGTCGCTGCCATTCACCCGTACACGCTCCATGCCTTTAAAGCCTGCCGCAAATTCATAGGCATCCATAGTGCGTGCCTCGTCACTGCTCACCGATATGCCCCAGTCGTTATCCTGCACCAGGTAGACAATAGGCAGTTGCTTTAATACGGCAAACTGGAATGCCTCACTCACTTCGCCCTCCGTCACGCTGCCATCGCCCAGCGAGCAAATGGTTACAGGTGGCACAGGATAGTCGGATAGTTTTTGTTTTTCGCGGTATTGTATGCCCTGCGCTACGCCTGTAGTGGGTATTACCTGCATGCCAGTGGCGCTGCTCTGGTGTATGATGGTAGGGTAGCCTTCTCTCCGTATGTTCGGGTGATTATAATATGCCTTGCCGCCTGTAAACGGGTCGCCGCCCTTGGCCAGCAGTTGCAGCATCATTTCGTAGGGGCGGTAGCCCATCCCCAGCATCAGGCTTTCATCGCGGTAGTAAGGGCTTACAAAATCGCAGGGTTGTAATAAAAAGCCGGTAGCCAATTGTATAGCCTCGTGGCCGCGCGATGTGCTGTGTACGTATTTACATATCGGCCGGTTGGCATCATAGATATCCGCCATAGCGCGGGCGGTCATCATTAACCGGTATGCCTTAAGCAATAATTCTTTTGTGAGCATGTGAGATCAGCCTTATTCAGGAGTGGCAAAAGTAAATTAAAGTGCCTGTTATTTCAATGTCATTTGTGCAAAATAGGGATGGTCCGGGTGTACGATCAGTTCCTGCCTTTGAGGATGTACTAATACGTCCATATCTTCCATAGGTATAGCGCCGAGCAGGGGCTCAGAATCGCCGGGTAATACCATAGCCCGGCATGATGTCTGTCGGTTCTTAAATCTAAGCTCTACTCCTGATACTACATCACACTCTATTATATGCCCATTTGCCAATTGTCCTTTTCTCTTTTCAACTACCGGAAATTGCAATTGTTCCTGTATACTCTCATTAATTGCCAGCATAATAGAACCTGTATCTACAAGCATATTCACATGTATGCGCTTTACCTCTTCCTCGCCGATCATATGCCTGCGTGAAAGCTCAAGATCAAATCCATTGATCAGTTCTATATCTGCATATACAAGTCCCATGATATTATTTTAAAGGGTTTAGGCTTCAAAGATACGAATAGCATATGATACAATTTGAACTGTATATACTGATTTTCTATTCTTAACCTTATTTAACTTCTGTGAAATACGCTGTGCCGTATGTTTGCGTTAATAAATACCGGCTTTTTTAGGTATTTAATTTCTATTAGTGGATAGAAGGTTTATTTTTGTTTCGCTAAAAAGCACATTATGCACATTGACCTTAAAAAATTAAGGATAGACTTATTGATCATTGTCGGCTTTATCGTCCTCGCCCTGGCCTATTGCTATCCGCAGTTGCAAGGCAAGAAACTAAGCCAGCACGATAACCTCAACTGGCAGGGTATGGCACATGAGGGCATGGCCTACCACGATTCTACAGGTAAGGACGTATTGTGGTCAAACAGTATGTTTGGCGGTATGCCCAGCTATACTACCTATATATCTGCAAAAGACGTTAATTATACTGCTCACCTGCAAACGATACTGCTTGCTGTAGGCCAGCCGGCAAGCTATTTCTTTATTGCCATGCTGTGCTTTTATATCCTGCTGCGGGTGTTGGGCGTTAATAAGTGGCTCAGTGCTGTGGGGGCTATAGCATATGCTTTCTCCTCTTACAATGCCATTATAATAGGGGTGGGGCATATCACTAAGATGCTCACTATCGCATACCTGCCTGCGGCCATGGCGGGCTTCTATCTCATTTATAAAGAGAAGTGGCTCGTAGGGGCTGCGTTAATGGGCGTGTTCCTCGCGCTAATATTCAGTAATGTCCATTTCCAGGTTATTTATTATTCCTTCATTATGTTTGTCTGCTTCGGTATCGCGCTGTTCTTTGTTGCGTTGAAGGAAGGCAGGCTCAAACAATTCTTTATATCCACAGCCATAGCTGCTGTAGTTGGCGGCATAGGTGCCGGGCCATGTATGGGTTCTATCCTTACCACAAGCGAATACTCAAAAGAAACGATGCGCGGCGGTGGCAGCGAGCTTTCAGGCCACGATAAGGGCAAGACCAATGGCGGCCTCGACAAAGAATATGCCTTCAGGTGGAGCAATGGCATAGGGGAGACGTTCTGCATTATGATACCCTATTTATATGGTGGCGGCTCCAGTGAGCCTGCAGATAAAGCGCCTAAGACTCTTGAAGCCATAGGCGGCAATGCCGAAGAATTACCCCTGTATTGGGGTCCTCAGCCCTTCCTGGGCGGGCCAGTTTACTTCGGGGCTATCATCTGCTTTCTCTTTGTATTGGGCATGATCGTGGTGCGCTCGCAACTGAAGTGGGGAATACTGGGCGCAACTGTTATCTGCGTTATACTTTCCTGCGGCAAAAACATGGAGGGCATCAACTACTTCTTGTTCGATCACCTCCCTATGCTCAATAAATTCCGCACACCATCTATGGCGTTGGTGGTGCCACAGTTCCTCTTCCCTATGCTGGGTATATGGGGCGTGCAGGAATTCATCAACCGAAAAAGCGATCCCAAAATGTGGAACGACCTGAAGATGGCTGCCGGTATCACCGCCGGGTTATGCCTCCTTCTTGGAGTTGGTGGCAGTATGTTCTTCGACTTTACTGGTGGCTCTGACGCGCAGTTGCATCCTGATATGGTGAAGCTCCTGAAACAGGACCGTGCTTCACTGGCAATGGTCAGTGGCCTAAAAAGCGCCGCATATATATTACTGGCAGCAGCCCTGCTGTGGGCTTTCTTAAAAGATAAGATCAAGTTCATCCCGCTTATTGCAGGCCTCGGTGTGCTGATAGCTATAGACCTCATCCCGGTTTCATTAGATTATCTCAGCGACAAGAACTACGTAGAGGCTTCTGACTACGATGCTGTATTCCAGCCAAGGGAGGTTGACAAGGCGATACTGAAAGACCCCGATCCTTACTACCGCGTGCTGGACCTTACCAAAGACCCGTACAATGATGCCATACAGGCATACTTCCACAAATGCGTGGGTGGCTACCATCCGGCAAAAATGGAGATATACCAGGACCTGATAGATAAGCAAATGAGCAAGGGCTTCAATGCTCAGGTACTCAATATGCTCAATACCAAGTATATCATTGTAGGCGGTGGCCGCAAAGGTGGCGAGCCGCATGTGATACCTAACCCTACAGCTTGCGGCAACGCATGGTTTGTGGATGATGTGAAGTGGGCGAACAGTGCCGATGAAGAAATGAATGGCCTCAATGCGCCAACAATTGGCGATACAACTATAGTTCCCAATGCCTTTGAGCCTAAAAAGACGGCTGTGATGAGGGAATCATTTAAGACAGATGTGGGCAGTAGCGCCTTCGGCAAAGACAGTGCGGCATATGTGAAGCTGGCTAAGTATGGCCTGGACGATATCTCTTTCACTTCCAATAATTCAAAAGACGGGTTGGCTGTATTTTCTGACATATACTACAGCAAGGGCTGGAAGGCATTTGTGGATGGTAAGGAAACACCTATCATGCGGGCTGATTATGTGCTGCGTGCCATCAGGATACCTGCCGGGCCGCACAACATAGAATTCCACTTCCACCCAGATAGTTTTTATACCGGGCAGAAGATAGCTATGGTGAGCAGCATACTGATCATCTTGCTGGTGCTGGGTGCGTTTATCCCTGTGATTAAAAAAGATAAAATTTCAGCTTAAAATTTGATTGAAGAATGAATTTGTTGATGACAAAATACCTGTAGCGGTATTCTACTATTCAGACATTGGCTACACCAGTTGCCCCTCCCGATAGCTATCGGGATTAGACCGGGGTAGCAAACAACGAGGATGGCTTTAGCCGAAATGCGCCCCGTGGGTGTTTTAAATGCCTGATCGTATTATTCCTGCCGCATGGAAAAATAACAAGCCTTTGAGCAAAGCCGGAAATAATGCCTTATTCAGTAATTCATTCCTGATCTTCATCACCAGGTTCTTCCCTTCGCTGGCCAACCTGCTGGTGATGATCTGGTATTCCAAACACCTGCTACCGGCGGTATATGGCGCTTATCAGAATTTCTGGATACAACTCTATGTCATCAGCTCGCTGGTATGCCTCGGCATTCATGTACTGGTGATTACTTATTCGCCCGCCTATCTTACTAAGCTGCTACAGGGTATCAAGCCGGGGCAGTACATCCTTTATGCGCTGTGGTCTGTAGTGTTGGCAGGGGTATTTGCCGCATTGCAGTACCATGCTGTGGGTACATCATTCATTATACCTTTTCTATTGTTGCTATGCTTTGCGTTGGCTGTGCTGTTAGAGGCTTTTCTTATCGTCTTCCGCAATTATAAGCCACTGATCATCATTAATGTACTCTATGCCGCTGCTTTTCTCGCTATGCACTGGTATGCACTGGGCAATGGCTTTTCGCTGCGTACTTTATTTACAGGCTTGCTTGCTATTGTGGCGCTCCGGCTTTGTGTCTATGCAGGCATGGCCGGATATAATGCAAAGCAATATAACGGCGACCGGCCAATCGAAGATCATTCCCCCGAAAAGATACGAACACTGTGGCTGCACCTGGGCTTGTACGATGTGCTGCAGGTGCTCTTCAGCTATATTGATAAGTTCGTGATCTCCGTGCTGCTGGCCGCATCAGTATCGGCTGTTTATTTCAATGGCTCGCAGAATATACCTTTCCTTCCCCTGCTCATTGGCGCAGCCGGTAGTGCGGTACTCATACAGCTATCCGGCTCTGATAAGCAGCGGGAGCATATAGATACCATGCTGCTGATGAACCAGGTAGGGCGTATGCTATCCTGCATTGTGTTCCCCGTGTTCCTGTTCCTGTTCCTGTTTCGGGTGCCATTTATGATCGCTGTTTTTTCTGATAAATATATACCGGCCATACCCATCTTTGCAGTGTCTATACTCGTGCTGCCTGTACGTGCTTATCATTTCACTACTGTGTTGCAGCGTATGCACAGGGGTGCCATTATCAATATAGGCGCTATAGGCGACCTGGTAGTTGCCTGTGTGCTTATGTACCCGCTCTATAGATGGCTGGGCCTGCCGGGTGTGGCGCTTAGTTTTGTTATATCTACTTATTTGCAGGCTTCTTTTTACCTCCTGTACACCGCAAAGGCTATGCAGGTAAGCCCGTTAAAGCTCATCCCATATACCAATTGGCTCATAAAGATGATCTTTTTTGCCGCTATCCTTATAGGCATTCGTTATACCTCAAATCTCTACTTTGTTGGTAGTATTCCGTTAATTTTGGGCGGAGCGGTTACTGTGGTGCTTGTCGCAGTGTCGCTTTTATTTGAATTCAGGCAATATAGACAACATGGCATCAGCTAATTATAAACAACGCTTAAAGGATATAGACAATACCGGCTTTGGCCCCAATAGCAGCATTGAAGGCGGCAGGCTGGTAAACCCTGATGGCACCAGTAACCTGCGCAAGCGGGGGATACCTATATGGGAGCGCCTGAGTGTGTACCATACACTGTTGCGTATGAAGCGCAGCAGGTTCTTGTTTTTTGTGCTGTTCCTCTATACCGGGGTCAACTTGTTGTTTGCCTGCATTTACTTTCTTACCGGAGTAGAGCATTTGGTGGGTGGCGATGGCGGCGCTACTTATTTTGAAAAATTCATGGAGGCGTTCTTCTTCAGCTCGCAAACGCTTACTACTGTGGGTTATGGCAGGGTAGCGCCCTCGGGGATGCTCACTAATAGCATTGCCTCGGTAGAATCACTCATCGGCATACTCATTTTCGCGATCATGACCGGCCTTATCTATGGCCGTTTTTCGCGCCCGAGGGCCTACATTTTGTTCAGCCCCAGCATTCTTATATCTCCCTATAAAGACGGCAAGGCGCTCATGCTGCGTATGGCCACGTACAAAAACAATCACCTCACAGATGTCGAAGCACAGGTAACGCTTGCCCTGCATGTAAAGGAACACGACCGCACCATTACTAAATTTTACCCGCTCGACCTGGAACTTTCCAAGATAACTTCCCTCGCCCTCAACTGGACGCTCGTGCACTACATAACCGAGGAAAGCCCGCTATATCATTACACCAAGGAGCAGGTAATGGACTCAAGGATGGAGGTAATGGTTACTATAAAGGCATTTGATGATCACTTCTCCAATGTAGTGCAGCAGCGTACCTCCTATACCTGGAAGCAGGTCGTGTATGGCGCTAAGTTCCTCCCCATGTTCGAGCGGGCTGTTAATGGCGAATACACCGTACTGGAGCTGGATAAGATCAATCATCACGAACAAGTGAATATGGATCAATACCATAACAAAACGGTAGGCTCGTAAAGTTACTTTTGTATCACCAGCATCAACCGGTAAGCGCGCTTTTTAGTGAGCGCATTCGCCAACTTATCGATGCCCTTGTATATGCCCAGCGGCAGCCAGCCCATCAGCCGTTGCAGGCCCAGCCGCACCAGCACTTTGTTGTTAAATACTGTTGTTTCGCAATGTGCCACATTAGCGGGCAGGTAGCGTTTTATAGAGTACTCGGTAAATGAATGCAGGTGCGCATTGTGCGGTGTCAGGTGGTTGCAGTGTATGCACAGCGATTGTAATATGCGCTCGTTGTAAGGTGTCGTTACTACTATCTTACCCCCCGGTTTCAATGCTGTATACAGTGCGCCCAGAAAACGTTTGGGGTCGCTCACATGCTCTATGATCTCCGATGCTACTATGCAATCTATTGACGCTTCCTTTATAGGCAGCTCAAACACATCGGCCACCAGCCCGTAGTGGGTGGGGTAGGGTTCGTTCTTGGTGGCCCTTATGGGGTTTATGTCCGAGATGTCCATAGAGATCACCTTCTTGTTCTTTGCCTTCAATGCCCCGGCCAGCCAGCCGCCACCACAGCCCACATCCAGTACCCACGATGAGTTGGCAGGTATCTGCGCCAGTATATACTCATGCAGGCGGTTATGCTCTTCGCGCTCTATGGGGTTCTCGGTTTCTTTAAAGTAGTCATAGGTCTCTGCATCCTGCTGGTAATGCTCTTTATAATGAAAAGTGCTGCCGGCCTCGCCATGTTGCTCTGTTTGCGTAAGTGTGGCATCTTCTTCTGCCCGTAGCAGTATAGGTACATTCTGCTTGATAATGAACCTGTCATTGTTGGCAGTGTCTACAAGTTGCCGTGCCTGCTCATCATACCGCAGCGGCGTTTTGTGTATCGGGCTTACTAAAAGGCTTAAAAGATCGGCATCCATAATGTGGCATTAAATGTAAACCAATTTTCTCAGGCCGGCACAAATTCGTGGCGAAAAATGTAAATTTGCACATATGCCATCCACAAAAAATATTACATCAAAGACGCAGCATTTTATAGAGCAGGAAGAATTGTACGGGGCGCATAACTACCATCCGCTGCCCGTAGTGCTCAAAGAAGGCAAGGGCGTATTTGTTTGGGATGTGGATGATAAACGCTATTACGATTTTCTCTCCGGCTATTCGGCCATCAACCAGGGCCATTGCCATCCGCGCATTATAGAGGTATTTATGGAGCAGGCGCAAAAGCTTACGCTTACCTCCCGTGCTTTTCATAATGATGTGCTGGGCGAGTACGAAGCCTACATTACCAAACTCTTTGGCTATGACAAAGTGCTGCCTATGAATACCGGTGTAGAGGCTGTGGAAACAGGCCTGAAGCTGGCGCGCCGCTGGGGCTACGAGGTAAAGGGCGTACATAAGAACAAGGCCAGGATCATTACCTGCGCGCAAAACTTTCACGGGCGTACGACAACGGTCATTTCCTTTAGCAGCGATGAAAGCTCCCGCAGGGATTTCGGGCCGTTCACGCCCGGCTTCGAGACCATCCCTTATAATGATATTGCGGCACTTGAGGTCGCTTTACAAGACGAGAACGTCATCGCCTTCCTGGTAGAGCCTATACAGGGCGAGGCCGGTGTGGTGGTGCCTGATGAAGGCTACCTCGCCAAAGTTGCCGCCATGTGCAAAGAAGCCAATGTGCTGCTGATAGCCGATGAGATACAGACCGGCCTGGCCCGCACCGGCAAGATGCTGGCCTGCGACCACGAGGGTGTGCGGCCCGATATACTGCTGCTGGGCAAAGCCCTCTCCGGCGGCACCATGCCGGTATCTGCGGTACTGGCCGATGATGAGATCATGCTCACCATAAAGCCCGGCGACCATGGCTCTACCTATGGCGGCAACCCGCTGGCTTGCAAAGTGGCCATAGCCTCATTGCAGGTGCTTATAGACGAAGGTATGGCCGAAAATGCGGCCACGCTGGGAGAAGTATTCCGCTCCGGTCTTCTGGCTTTAAATAGTAAGCACATTGCTATAGTTCGTGGCAAGGGCCTCTTTAATGCCATCGTTATAGATCACCCGGATAAAGACATGGCCTGGGAGATGTGCATAGCCATGAAGAATAATGGGCTGCTCGCAAAGCCCACCCATGGCGACCGCATACGCTTTGCGCCCCCACTACTCATCACCCGCCCACAGATAGACGAGTGCCTCGGCATCATTAAGAAGAGCCTCGAAAGCTTCGGTTAGTTAGCTTACTGTATCTGTTTCGCTGTATACTTTGATCTCATTGTACAGGGTGCCTCGCTCTACGGGTATGCGGCCCACGGCATGTATCATATCGCACAGTTCTTCGGTGCTTAGTGAGGGGCTTTGCTCTTCAGAGCCTGCCATGGAGTATATCTTGGTAGTATCATCTATAGTGCCGTCCAGGTCATTCACGCCAAAGGCGAGTGTGAGCTGCGCTGTTTGCCGGCCCAGCATAGGCCAGTAGGCTTTCAGGTTCTTAAAGTTGTCCATGAAGATGCGGGCTATGGCATACAGCCTCAGGTCTTCCACTACTGTAGTCTCGGCTATGTGCGACATATCATTGCCCTTGTTGCGGAACTTCAATGGTATAAAGCAGTTGAAGCCTCCTGTTTTATCCTGTAGCTGGCGCAGGCGGCTCATGTGGTCTATGCGGTGTTCGTACTTTTCTATGTGGCCATAGAGCATGGTGGCATTGGTGTGCATACCCAGGTTGTGTGCCGTTTCGTGTATGTATAACCAGCCTGTGCCATCCACTTTGTCTTCGCAAATGATGTTGCGCACATCAGGGTGGAAGATCTCTGCGCCGCCGCCGGGCATAGACTGCAGCCCGGCATCCTTGAGCCGCAGCATACCTTCTTGAATGGTCAGCTTTGCCTTGCGTATCATATAATCCAGCTCCACGGCTGTGAAGCCTTTTATGTGCAGGTCGGGGCGGTGGGCTTTTATTTTTGAGATCAGCTCGCAGAAAAATTCAAGGTTCATCTTGGGGTGCACGCCACCTACTATATGCACCTCTGTTACTGGTTGGCCATCGTACTTGCGTACTATATCCAGCATCTGTTCCATGCTCATTTCCCAGCCTTCGTCCCTGTTCTTGTATAGGCGGGAGTAGGAGCAGAAGTTGCAGGTGAATACGCAAACATTGGTAGGCTCAATATGGAAATTCCGGTTGAAATATACTTTGTTATGGTGCTGGTAATCAGCAATATAGTTGGCAAGTGAGCCGAGGAAGCCCAGCTCCCCTTTTTCGAACAGCAGCAGGCCCTCGGCCTCTGTGATGCGCTCCCTGTTCTGTACTTTTTCTGCTATGGCCAGCAGGTCTTTGTCTATATGCGACTGCTTAAAAACTTCTGAAAGATTCAATGGCTTTACGATCATTGTAACAAGATTTTCCGGGTTATCGTCCCGGATGCAAAGGTACACCTAACAAAATAAATACCCTTACTCATTGCTGATAGGTCTATAGAATAAAAGTTAGGCGTGGCGTTGGCCGTGTTGAGGCTGTATACCTGCTGTCCTAATATATTGGTAATGGCTATTTGCTGCAATTCATTGGTCTGGGTATTAAGGCCGATGTTGATATAAGTGCTGGCCGGGTTGGGGTATATGCTGATGCTCCGTTCGGGGCTCTGCTCGTTCACGCCGGTATTTGCAGGCCAGTTGAGCAGGGTAGGGTTTTGGGTGAGAGAATAGTTCTCGCCGCCGGGTGCCACCTGTGCAGCCATCACAGCCGCCTGGTCGGTGGTGAACATGTGCATGGCTATGTCGTCGGTATAGTTCATGTAATCGAGGCTGGCTATGCCGTATAGGGTAGCCTGTGTGTCAATAACACCATCGTAGTGGCAGGCATCGTAATAAGTGCCTCCGGGTATGGTATCAGGATAGTTATAGTACTTGTAGTTGGCTTCGGGCGGCGTATCGGCAAGGCCATCATCAAGATGCCCGCCACTCCATGGGCAGGCACCGCCATCATCGCCCCAGGTATGCCATATCTCGAAGAAGTGGCCTACTTCATGGGTAAGGGTGCGTCCAAGGTCGTAATAATCGGGTACGCCACCGGTGCTGTAACCGCAGGCTATGTAGTCGTCTGTAGATAAGGTCCGCTTGCCAAAGGCTTGGTAATTAACGCAAATGCCTTCCTCATCAATAGGAAAGCCGGTGCCGCCACAGCCCGATTTAAATACGGTAAGCCCCAGCAGGCCATCGTAATCGGTAAAGTTGATGCACCATACATTGAGGTACTTAGTAACGTCCCAGGCATCAAGGCCGCCGGTGGCGGCATGTTTGGCATCGCTGTAATCATTAGATGCACCCTCAAAGCCGCCGAGCGAAGAAGATATAAAACGCACCTCGTAGCCGTAGCTGCCCCAGCCATTAGGTGCAGTATGCGCCAGCCCGAATTGAATGCCGGTAGCCGCATACAGGTGTTTCCATCCATAAGGGATGAGTGTGGAGTCTGCATTCTGGCGGTTGTAGTCGCGGTTGAGGACCACTATCTGTGAGTCTATGCGCTGCTGTATGCCGTAGTAGCCGCCTATCTGGTTGAACTGGTCGGTATCAACGATGATGTGAAATATGACCGGTATTGGCGAGGCCGTAGCGGTGGTACGCTGCGCGGCGCCTGATCTTATTGCCGTTTTATAATTATCGGCAATGCCTTGCAGCGATGCCCTTTGCGCTTCGTAGCGTTCCGCCCAGGTGGGGTCTTTTGCTATCAGGGCAGCCTTGGTCAGCTCAAAGCCACACATTCTTTGTGCTCCTGCGGGCAGCGTGTAGCACAGCAATAACAATATGGGTAAGAGTAGTCTATTTTTCATTGATACGAAGTTACGGTATTGGACTATTTAAATGTGTGAAAGTTAAAGGGATAAATTCCAGGTGCCAAATTCCAAATTCCAGGGGCCGAAAAGCGGGACCATGTGCAGGGGGTACACCCAATGCGCTGCTACTGTATTCTTTTCTCCCATAGATAAAACACATACCTACTATAACTAAAAGGTGTTGGGCTGTATCACTTTCCGTTTTACCTTTGTGTCATAATTAGCGAATAAAAGCTGGCATTTTTCTGAAAAGCTTATTTCTAAGAAACAGAAACATAGCCCATCGTTTTAACCATGGGTGAAGTAAAAAGCAGATTCTACAACCGTTTCAACGGTTTCCTCCACAGCACATTATTTTACCTTTTCTGGAAGAAAAATTAACCTTCTTCGCCCGCCGAAGCCTTTTGCGAAGGAGGGTTTATGGAAGTTTTTTTGACACGAAACGAAAACAATATGGGGAGAAAATGGGGAGAAAATGGGGAATTTCGTAAGCAACAAAGTGAGCAATAATTCTGCTCATTTCGTGTATAAATGTTTGATTGTCAATAAAAAAGTGAGCAATAGAAATGAGCAACAAAAAGGCAAAAACAACATTTCATAAAATAGTTGTCTGCCTATCTAAAGTAGACTCCATGGAAGATTGCCTGAGGACAGTTTTACTTTTTTAGTTTTTACTTTTCATTTTTAAAGCCCAGTAAATAAGCGCCGGCTGAAAGAAGAGGCGGGTAAGGCGCTTGCCATCGGTATCGAGGCCAAAGGCGCTGACCTTGTGGGTGTATTGGTGGATGTTGCCGGGAAAGACTGCCGCAAAGAAGGCTGCGGCTACCTTGCCTATAGTGGCTTCATGTTTTTCGGGTGCGCAGGCTATGGCAGTGCCCAGGGCTATCTCGGCTATGCCGGAGTAGATAACAGTATCATCTTTTTTGAGCGGCACCCAATCGGGCACCTGGGCCTGGAAGGCCCTGCGGGCAAAGGTGAGGTGGCCTATGCCTGCAAACACCAGCCCCGCGCCCAGTAATATCCTTGCTACATCCTGCCCCTTTTCGTTTTTCATGGTGGTTGTTTGTGGTAGGTGGTAAAAAGATTATTCCAGCGAGAGGAAGATCATCAAACTTAAAGAAATACAATAGTTACACAACTTATTCTTATCTTTAATTCAAAAATACATCCAATGAAAAAAGTTATGCTGTTGCTTTTGTTATTGCCGGTATTAACTCATGCCCAGATTATAACAACTATCGCAGGCAATGGGAGTAACGTTTTTAGTGGAGATGGAGGCCCTGCAACGGCAGCTCATACACCCCAGACATTCGGAGGTGCGTTTGATGGATCTGGTAATTATTACTTTGTAGAGGAAGCTGGTGCACCACGGATACGTAAGATAACACCACTGGGCATTATTACAACAGTCGTAGGAAATGGAATATATGGTTATAGTGGTGATGGATTTCCTGCTACGGCCGCTGCCATTAAAAATTCTTTTTTTGATGTTGATGCAGTTGGTAATATCTATATTGCTGATATGAATAATTATAGAGTAAGGAAAGTAGATGTTAGCACAGGGATAATTAATACTATCGCTGGTAATGGTACTGCTACCTCTACAGGTGATGGGGGGCCAGCATCTGCGGCTACAATTACCCCAATAGATCTTTGTGTGGATGGTTATGGCAACTTATTTGTCTCCGATGAAGCAGGTAGTATTCGTAAAATTAGTACGACAGGTACAATTAACACTTTAGTTTCGGGTAGTGCATTAGGTATGTGTCTTGATCGGTTTGGGAATTTATATGCAGGTGGCAATTTGTGGGTATTTAAAATTGATACTGTTACAGGACACAAAGATACAATAGGAGGAACTGGTATAGCTACGTATAATGGAGATGAAATACCTGCCACTACCGCTAATTTTAAAGTTTATGATCTCGCTATAGATCCAATAGGTAATTTGTATGTTGCTACTTATTCGGGGCAACGCATAAGGAAGATAGACACTTCGGGAATAATACACACTATAGCAGGTGATGGTACAGGTGCGTATCTTGGCGATGGTGGCGCTGCTACTGCTGCCGAAATATTTGACCCCGAAGGCGTAGCGGTGGATGTTTGCGGCAATGTATATGTTGCTGATCTTGGCAATAACCGTATACGCATGGTAACACAGCCACCTATTATTATAACGCCGTCTATATCTATTACTGGTACCACAATAGCCGCTACAGGCAGCACAGTTACAGTAAATGCCACAGTAAGTAGCGCAGGCAGCAGCTATGATATTCATTGGATGAACCACGGTATAGAATTTACCACTACCACAGTACCCATTGTTACCTATACCAAGGGTACAGGTACAGATACTATAACGGCACGCATAGTGCCTACCGGCTACGGCTGCTGGGATAGCACTACATCAGCGGGGCATGTGGTGAGTGTGGGTGGCAGTAGTGAATACCTTCAAACCCTAACCCTTAGAGGGGGGGTATCGGTATACCCCAACCCTGCCCATGATGAGGTAAATGTAACAGCCGCAAATAAAATAACAGGCATAATTATTACAAACCTGCTGGGGCAGCAAATGTGCGCCATGCAGTATAGAAGCACCTCTGTGCAAGTGGATATGCGGGGGATGCCTGTAGGTGTGTACTTTATGAAGGTAACAGATGAGGATGGGTTGGAAACGGTGGCGAGGGTAGTTAAAAACAACTAAACCACGTTTTTTTCATTATTTTTGGGCACAAATGAGTACAATAGATGAAGTACGCCCATTACAATAAAATAATTTTTTACGAAGATTTTGAGGTATATGACTTTACAAGTGTTGGGGCAAAAGGCAATATTCCTAAACGGGTAAGATTTGATTTTGTTGCTGAACCAATACTTACAATCTTGCTTTTGGAGATTTAAAAGAGGGAGGGCAAATTGATGATTATAGCATTTCGGACAATAATGATATGGCTAAAATTTTAGCGACAGTTGCATTCATAGCGCAAGTTTTTTTAGAAGAATATCCTGATAGGACCATTTCCTTTAGAGGAAGCACGGCAGAACGTACAAGGTTGTACCGAATGGCCATAGGAAATAACTGAACCGAATTGCTTGAAACTTTTACAATATACGGGTTGCAAAGCAATGGTACGATTAATGTTTTTACGAGGAACACCGAATATTTTGCTTTTTTGGTAAAAAAAAGATTTAAATTTGCAATATGGTGAGCAATAGAAATACGGTCGCTAAGATCAAGAAAATATTTCCTGATATGGAAATAACAATGCTGCCTGCACTCACTGATAAAGGTATAGGTAATCCTAAAAAGCTTGCCGATATGAAACGGATACTCAGCAAAGTGAAATACCCAATGCCTACAAAGTAAGGCATTCTAAAATACTCTTGCGTTCAGGGTCGCTATCTCGCTAAACCCCGTTTTTTTCATTATTTTTGGGCACAAATGAGTACCCTGGGTTCCCGGTTTCTTTTATTGGTTTTGCTGTGTATGGGTGCCGGGTGCGCCAATATAACTGCCCCCACGGGTGGTAAAAAGGATGTGACACCGCCTAAGATGGTATCCATAGACCCTAAAGACTCTCTGCTGAACACCAGGGTGAAGCGCATAGAGATACACTTTGATGAGTACATAACCGTAGGCGATGCAGCCAAGGAAGTGAGTTTCTCGCCTATACTGGCCATACAGCCCACGGTTACGGGCAAGGGCAAGACGGTGACGGTGAAGATCATAGACTCGCTGCTGGAAGACAATACCACGTACCGCCTCTCATTTGGTAAGGCCATAAAAGACCTGCACGAGGGCAACCCGTATGGCAAGTACACTTATACCTTCAGTACAGGGTCTTACTTCGATTCGCTGCAACTGCATGGCAAGGTGCTGAATGCGGCCACCGGCCTGCCTGATTCGGGCAGTATAACGGTGGAACTGTATTACGCCACAGACCCCGATAGCGCTGTGGTGCGCCACAAGCCCAAGTACATAGCCAAGACAGATGCCTCCGGTGCCTTCACATTCAGCGGCCTGCCCCGCAGGGCCTTCAGGATATATGCGTTGAAGGATGCCAATGACAACCTGATCTATGACGGGGCAGTATCGGGCGACCAGATAGCCTTTGCCGATAATACGGTGATACCTTTTGATACCTCCGCGCCCATCAGCCTGCGGCTGTTTGGCGAGGTCGCTGATACCGGGGTGAAGAAGACAACGGATACCTCGAAAGCAAAGACCACAGGGCTGTCTACGGGTCGGACTAAGAAACAAACAGCCGGCGATAAGCTGACCTATACAGTAAGTGCAGACACCAGCAATGTGGAAAAAAGGACAATGGACATTACCAGGTACATGACCGTTGATTTCTCCCGCAAGCCCATACTGAATACAGACAGGATAACCCTTAGCTGTGACAGCGAGGGGGTGAAGCTGGCTCCGAAGGTGACCTTCTATACAGATACCGTGCACCCCAACCAACTGCGCATCAACACCAACTGGTTAGAGAACACCGTCTATACCCTGAAGCTGGCCAAGGGCTTTGCCAAGGACACCAATAATGCCGACCTGATGCCCTCGAAATACATCTTCCGCACGCTGGAGGATGATGACTATGGCAAGGTACAGATGCACCTGCCTACCAAGTACCTGGGCAGCCAGTACCTGTTCCGGGTGATGTATAATGGCGATAGCCTGTACCAGAAGCCGGTAACGGATACCTTCATCAACCTAACGAGGCTGAAGCCCGGTAAATATACTTTTCGTATAATTGTGGACAAGAACCACAACGGCAAATGGGATGCGGGCAACCTCTTCAAAAAAGAACAGCCGGAGGAGGTGATACCCTACCAGGAGGTGATGTCGGTAAAGGCAGGGTTTGATTACAACAATGATTTTGAGCCCAAGGTGCAGGATAAGAAAATGAAGGACAGGGCTAAGTGATTAGCTGATTTGCTAATGGTGTAGAGTGAGGGATTAGCTGATTGTTTGATTAGCTGATTAGCTGATTAGCTGATGGTGTGGAGTGAGGGATTAGGAGATTGTTTGATTAGCTGATGTGATGATTAGCTGATTTGGTGATTAATATCATTTGGACATTAAGACCACACCAATAGCCACGGCTTTTAAGCCGTGGTTAAAGCAATATAATGTTGGCTTTAGCCGAAAGGCTCGTGAAAGTGATTTTAATGTATAAATGGTATAACTAATTAGCTGATGGTGATGAATAAGAAACAAGCCAAAAATGAGTGAGCGCAATATGTTCTTAAAGTTTGCTTTAAAGACAGTCGGCGGGATTGTTTTGGCTATTATTATATTGGTTGTTTTGGTTTTTATCTATTTTGCGTTTTTTTCTAAAATGTGTTAGTTTCCACATCTGAAGCAGTAGGAATAATTTTTTATTTTCGCAGGCAGTAATATTTTTTTGACTTTTGAATACATACACAACGCGAGTGGAGATTTGACAACTTTTAAAAAGTTGTCAAATCTGGAATTTACGATAATATTTTTTTTCGACTTTGAATAAACGTACAATGAAACACACACTTTTACCATTATTGTTGTTGATTGGAGCCTCGGCAATGGCGCAAGACCGTATGACCCCCGAGCTGCTGTGGAGCCTGCACCGGGTATCGGGCGATGGCGTGAGCAGGGACGGCAAGTATGCCTACTACTCGTCCAAGGTCACTGACTGGAAGACGGAGAAGAGTGTGGTACACAATTACCGCATCAACCTGGCAGATAATACCAAGAAAGAATGGACGACTGAAGCGGGCAAGACCAACCTGCAACGCTACGACAAAGCATGGTATGCCAACTACGACAACCTGCTGTATGAAAGCACCGACAGCGGCAGCAGCTGGAAGGAGATATATACAGGCCTGCAGGATGCCGAAAATGTATGGGTATCGCCAAACGGCAAGTATGTGGCCTTCTCGAAGGAAGTGCTGGTAAAGCCTATGCTGGGCAGCGATATATACAGCGACCTGCCCAACACTACCGCCAAGGTATATACCGATCTTAACTATCGCCACTGGGATACGTGGGAAGACGGCAAGTTCTCCCACATCTTCATTGTATCGCTGGCCGATGGCAGCGTGGTGAAAGACATTATGCAGGATGAGGCTTACGACTGCCCGCAAAAGCCTTTTGGCGGCGCGGAAGACCTGGCATGGGCTCCGGATAGCAAGGGGCTGGTGTATGTGTGCAAGAAGAAATTCGGCAAGGACTATGCGCAAAGCACCAACACTGACCTGTACTATTATGATGTGACCACAGGAAAGACCGACAACTGGACGGAAGGCATGGTAGGGTATGATAATAATCCTGTCTTCAGCAAAGATGGCAAGAACCTGGCATGGACGAGCATGGTGCGCGATGGCTATGAGGCCGATAAGAACGACATAGTGGTGATGAACGTGGAGAGCAAAAAGAAGATAAACATCACTGCCAAGTGGGACGGCACCGTGGAGAGCTTTATGTGGAGCAACAGCGGCGAGCGCATCTACTTCGTAGCGCCGTTTGAAGGTACACAACAGTTGTTTGATGTGGCGATACCATATAGCAGCAGCGCAGGCACACTGGTAAACATCATCACCAAGGGCAAGTGGGACGTGAACAGCATACTGGGCCAGTCGGGAAGCGATATAATTGTTACCCGCTTCGATATGAACCACGCCAACGAGATATACAAGGTGAAGACCAAGTATGGCGATATGATACAGCTATCGCACGAGAATGATGATATATACCAGAAGGTGTTGATGAGCGAGACCAAGTTGCGCAGCATCACCACTACGGATGGCGCTACGCTGCACGCATGGGTGATCTACCCGCCTGATTTTGATCCGGCCAAAAAATACCCGACACTGCTGTATTGCCAGGGCGGGCCGCAGAGCGCACTGTCGCAGTTTTACAGTGTGCGCTGGAATTTCCAATTGATGGCTGCACAGGGCTACATAATCGTAGCGCCTAACCGCCGCGGCATGCCGGGCTGGGGCGTGAAGTGGAATGAAGAGATCAGCAAAGACTGGGGTGGCCTGCCGATGCAGGATTACCTGGCTGCGATAGACGATGTGAGCAAGGAGCCATATGTAGACAAGAGCCGCCTGGGCTGCGTAGGAGCCAGCTATGGCGGCTACAGCGTATATATGCTTGCGGGCATTCACAACAACCGCTTTAAGACCTTTATAGCGCATGATGGCCTCTTCGACCTGAAAAGCTGGTATGGCACTACCGAGGAACTGTGGTTTGCCAACTGGGACATTGGCGGCCCTTACTGGAAATCGCCGGTACCTACAAGCTACGACAAATTCAACCCGAGTAACTTTGTGAACAAGTGGAACACCCCGATCATGATCGTACAGGGCGGGCAGGATTTCAGGGTGCCGATAGAGCAGGGGTTGGAAGCCTTCCAGGCGGCAAGGCTGCACAATGTAAAAGCCAAATTGCTGTACCTGCCCAACGAGAACCACTGGGTGCTGCACCCACAGAATGGCATTGCCTGGCAGCGGGAGTTCTTCAAGTGGCTGGATGAGACGTTGAAGTGATCATGTTAGTAAATAGAAAAGCAGGCATGTAAGATTCCTGCTTTTCTATTTACAAGGTGGTCGTATTAAGGATGTGGTACATCAAATGAGCCGGTATATACACTGGAGTCTGTACCCGTAAAATGATAAGTGCCAATAATGTCGGGTGTATTTGCCGTAAATGTAATGGAGCCGTGAACTGCCGCGACACCAGTACCACCCGCAGGCACGTAGCTTGCCATAGTAAGGCTGGCAGTACTATCAATATATAATGTGCCTATGCCTGCATATACCAGCGTAGTGAGATTTATCCCCGCACCAGCAGTTGATTTACCTTCAATTTCTAAATACTCTCTACCATTCATATAAGCATGAGCAGCGGTATCAGTGACCATAAACGACCCGCCGCCTGATATGGTGGAGGAGATATAATAAGCAGAAGTTGTTCTTTCTGCGGTGCTTTTCTTACAAGCGGTTACTGATATTAACATGATCAATGCTACTGTAGCAGAGGTGACTAATTTTTTCATGGGTGGTAGCTTTTTTCAAATATAAGATATTTGCAGCAAATAATGTGCCAAATAATCATTTGCGTTTTAAAAAGAAAAGCCGGCAATAGTTAAGATGCAGATATTTTTGTTGTGTACAGTTTGGAATATTGACCATTACAGATAGCCATCTACAACTCCTCCTTCAAAAATGCTTTCAGCAATGCGCTCCATTGCAGTTCGGAGAGGCCAGCGGCAGCCCCGGTGGCTACTATGGCGTTTCTTATGATGTCTTTCTTTTCGGAGGTTTCGGTATTGGGTAGCTCGTTGCGGCCATAGTATCTTGCTGTTACGGGGTTGCCTATTCGCTCTATGACGAAGGTGGAGGTGGCGAGGTCTTCAAAGAAGTGCCATCCGTACTCCATTATTTCTTTAAAAACTCATAGCTATTTACCCTGCCCGAGTGCTGTACTTGTAACAGGTACACACCAGGGGGCAAATTGTTGTCCATACTTACACTGTATGATGTACCCGCACCCGATGTAAGGATGGGTACACTCTTTCCCGAAATGTCTGTTACCGCAAAGGCCACATTCAGCTCGGGTTGCGCAAAGGCGGCATTGATCGTACCTGTAGTAATGGTAGGGTAGATGAGCACATTATCTGCAAGGGTTGTTTGGGTACGCTGTTGGGTAGCGTACCCATATCAAACAGCCAGTAATCATCTAACGCGAAACCATAAGGTACTCCATAGTTAATGGATGCCGAGTAGCCAGTGACCACAATACTGTTATCTGCACGTTGCAACAAGCCTGTACCTTCATCAAGTTCTGTGCCGCCCACTATAGTACTCCACACAATGGCGCCTGTATCATCTATCCTCACCACCCAGCAATCGGTCGAATCGTGATAGCCGGTTACCTCACTATCGTCAGATCCTGTCCAGCCTGTGAATATATAGCCGCTGTCATTTGCTTTTACTATGTCTATTGCCTCATCCGCGCTGCTGCCACCATAGGTCTTTTGCCATACTATCTTGCCTGTGTCGTCTACCTTCACCACCCACATATCGCCCTCGTATATGCCTCCTCCGCGGTTCTGTGTTACATCGCCATCGTCTGACCCTGTGTTGCCCGCAAATACATAGCCCCCGGTAGTGGGTATTATTGCATTCACATTGTCGTATTCGCTGCCGCCATATGTTTTTTGCCATACCAGCTTTCCGGTATCATCCAGCCGCAGCAGCCACACATCGGTCAGGCCATGGTTATACGTTACATCACTATCGGTCGATCCTGTTACACAAGCCACTATATAGCCGCTGTCCGGTAGTTGTATGATGCAATTGGCAAGGTCTCCATTGGTTCCCCCATATGTTTTTTCCCATTCTATACGCCCTGTGTCATCCAGTTTCAATATCCACACGTTGTAGAGGAAGCCGGTAGCGCCGGGGCGGTAACCGGTCACATCTCCATCCGGTGAGGTGGTACCGCCCGCTATTATGTAACCGCCATCGGAGGTTAGTTGTATACTTGTAGCCTCATCAAAGCCGGAGCCTCCATAGCATTTTTGCCACAGTATATTGCCTATGCTATCTGTCTTTACAACATATACATCATTAAAGCCGCCATGAAATAAAGGCAATTCGGGCGATGAGGTCCAGCCCGCAAATATGTATCCGCTGTCCTTTGTCTGGCAAATGCCTGTTATTTCTTCATTCAACGACCCGCCGTAATTGCTTTGCCAGGTCAGATTCCCACCGCTATCCGTTTTTACCAGCCACCCATCTGAGGGGCCATTTATGTACGATATGTCCCCATCATCAGAATAAGTAATGCCGGCCAGCATATAGCCGCCGTCCCTGGTAGTGATCACCTTGTTCGACTGATCGGTATTTGTTCCTCCATATTTATGCTGCCATAAAACAGACGGGGTTTGCGCATGAGCGTAGGCTGCACATACCAGCAGTAAAAGGGTGCCGATGATCTTCATAGAGTGAGTGGTTATATACTATAGACGTAAATATCCGCCAAATGCTTGGGTATTCCGCAAAATAAAAAGAACGCCCCGTTTCGGAGGCGTTCATGGTATAGCCTGGCAAAGGGAATTCTTTAAATGGCTGGATGAGACATTGAAGTAGTCGTAAGTAGATAGTCTTTAGTATGCGATATATAATTTTAGCCGCTCTTTTGGGAACGGCTTTTTTTGTGTAAACCCAAGATTTGCGGTGAAATTTACGTCTATATAGGTGTAACCCATTAAGTCCTGAATAAATGAGAAAATTACTACTTGCTATTGCTGTTGTTTTTATTTGTTGCTTGTCTGCCACTGCGCAGGATGCTGTGATCAATACTATTTGCGGTTCCGGCACAGAAGGTTTTTATGGAGATGGCGGCTGGGATATGGATGCCGGGCTTTCTTTCCCTGCCGGTATGGTGATAGATGGGGCAGGCAACATCATCTTTTGTGATGCGCAAAACGGCCGCATCCGTAAAATAGATACCGGTGGAATTATTACAACTGTAGCCGGTAGCGGTACTTTCGGTTCTTTTGACGGAGATGGCGGCCCTGCGACCAATGCGCACTTGTATAACCCGCAGGGTGTGTGTGTGGATGCTACAGGCAACATATATATAGCCGACCCCGGCATCAATGTAGTGCGTAAAGTGAATACCGCAGGTATCATCAGCACATTTGCAGGTATAGCGGGTATTGATTCTTTCGGGTATAATGGTGATGGCATAGCGGCTACTGCGGCTAAATTGTTTGGGCCGTTTGGTGTAGCTGCAGATGCCGCAGGTAATATATACATTGCAGATGGTGGCAACAGTGCCATACGTAAAGTGAATACCGCCGGTATCATCAGCACCATTGCTGGTGATACCACTAGGGGCTATAGTGGCGACGGCGGCCCGGCTACCAATGCTATGCTCAACTTTCCTTTTGCCGTAACCACAGACACACGGGGCAATGTGTACTTTTCTGAATTTAGTGGCAATCACATCCGTAAGGTGAGCAGCGGGGGCATCATAAGTACCATTGCAGGTGGCGATACCAGCGGTTACAGCGGCGATGGCGGCCCGGCTACTGCTGCGCTGTTGTTTCAACCCCTGGGGCTGAAGGTGGATAATATGGGTAACGTATACTTTGCCGACCAGGGCAATAACCGGGTGCGGAAAATAGATACGGCCGGTATCATCAGCCTGGTTGCAGGTACAGGTGTCTTTGATTATACGGGAGATGGTGGTACGGCTATAGATGCCACATTCAGATACCCTGCAGATGTGGCGTTGGACGCGAAGGGGAATTTATATATCACCGATAACGAGAATTTTGTGATCAGGCAAGTGGCTAACCCCGCATTGTCTGTGCGGCTGGTGAGGGTAGTGCAGCAGCCTGCGGTACTATTCCCTGATCCTGCTACTGAAAGAATAACGGTGCAGATGCCGCATGACGTGCAGGGTGGTGTGCTTACTGTCTGCAATGTCGCGGGGCAGGCGGTGGCGCGGGTCGTGGTAAGTAGTGCATGTGTTGATGTGGATATTTCGGGGTTGAGTGCGGGTGCTTATTTTGTGTCTTATAACGCACCAGGGTATAGGTGGAACGGGAGGTTTGTGAAGGAGTAGTATGACTGAATCAGGATGGGCAGGATGTAGTAAAGTGGAAAATGGTGTACACAAAAAAGCCCCGGAGCTATCTGGGGCTTTGTAAAGAAGTATGAGTTGATCTTAGCCTTGTACTGCTACATTAAATTTAAAGGTAATAGTGCAATTGAGCGGCTTCGTGGTAGACCTGCGCAGCTTGCCGGTGAGTGAATAGTTGAACTGTGTGCCGATATAGCTCTTCAATTCTATAGAGCTATCTACAGGTGCGCTGAGCGTTGCTGCATAAACATCAGGATTGCTTGGTATGTTTACAGTAAATGGCGTGCTGTTTGTATTAGAATAAAGGCTGGCAGATATTGATTCGAAATCCTGGAAGTTATTCAGGGAGTCAGGGTTAGTGAGGGTAAATGTTACCGCGGCTATCTTCACGCTGGTGATGTTGGAGATACCGAGCTGGTTGCCTGTTTGCGAATGAATGAAGGAATCGACATTGTAGGAAGTCGTTGATGGCCCTACCGTGATCTCGCCATTAACGCCTGTGGTTACAGGAATGGTCACATTTACAGAGTCGGTCTGCATGTTGAGTTTGAAATTCAACAGGTTGGCCAGTTTACCACAAGATTGCAGGCTAAGAATACCGCCCAATACAACTGCGACAATAAGGCTTGGCATTAAGATTTGCTTTTTCATAGTTGTTAATTTGATGTAAATGTAAGACAAATAATCATTTAAATAGACATTATAATGTCATAAAGTTTGATGAAAGGGGTAAATGGGCATACAGGCGGGGAGAATGAAGGGAATAAAATGTTACCTTTGGGCTAAAATAAGCATTTTGGAAGCAGTTGCAAGAAAACAGATAGTAAAATTCGCGCCCAAAGGGACTGCGAGCTTTTATGACGATGTGAAGCAGAGGGTAAATGAGTATTTTCAAACCAATAATATCCCGGAGCATTATAATTCGAGCATGGTCGTGAAAACGGTGGCTATGATCTCTATGTATTTTGTGCCTTATATCGCTATAGTTACCGGTTTAGTGCATTTTAGCCTTTTATTATATTACGCATCGTGGCTGGTTATGGGTTTGGGAATAGTGGGAATAGGCACATCTGTTATGCACGATTCCAATCATGGGGCCTATACGACCAATAAAACAATGAATAACCTGCTGGGCGGCCTGCTGAATGTACTTGGCGGCTATGCGCAAAACTGGAAGATACAGCACAACATATTGCACCACACCTATACCAATGTAGAAGGGCTGGATGAGGATATAGAAGGCGGCAAGGGGCTGCGCATGTCGCCGGAGAAGGAATTATTGCCTATACACCGCTACCAGCATATATATGCCTGGCTGCTGTATTGTGTGATGAACCTGTACTGGATCACCGCAAAGGACTACCTGATGCTGTTCCGCTACGCCAAGAACGGCCTGCTGCAAAAGCAGAAGCTGACCCTGAAAAAGGGGCTTATAGAACTTTCGCTGCTCAAAGTCTTTTATGTGGCCTATATTATTGTATTGCCAATTATGTTCTCGGGAGTAGCCTGGTATCATGTAATAGGCGGTATGGTATTAATGCACGTAATGGCAGGCCTGGGCCTTGCCTGTATCTTTCAGCCTGCACATGTTGTTGAAACATCTGACTACTCCCCGCCTAATGATGAGCGTAAAATGGAGCATAGCTGGGCTGTGCACCAGGTGATGAATACTGCCAACTTTGCGCCCAATAATAAACTGGTGTGCTGGTTCATAGGCGGGCTCAACTTCCAGATCGAGCATCATTTGTTCCCGCACATCTGCCATGTGCATTATCCCAAGCTATCGCGCATAGTGGCCAGCGTGGCCGCCGAGCATAATATCCCTTACCATGTGATGCCCACCTTTCGCAGCGCCCTTTATGCACACGGCAAGATGCTGAAAAGGCTGGGACGCAACGAAAAATTATAACCTTACCCTCATCCGATATACAAAGCTATCTTTGTAGCAATACACGGGATATGAACTTCAGCGACCTGAATCTTAACAAGCCATTACTTAATGCACTGGATGAAATGGGCTACACCACGCCCACAACTATACAGCGCAAGATATTTTCCGTGATCATGTCCGGCAAGGATGTGTGCGGTATAGCGCAAACGGGTACCGGCAAGACATTCGCCTACCTGCTGCCCTGCCTGCGCATGTGGAAATATTCCAAAGACGGGTTGCCGCAGGTGCTCATCATAGTGCCTACGCGTGAGCTGGTGAAGCAGGTGGAAGAAGAAGTGAAGAAGCTGACCGTGCATATGAATACCGTAACGGTAGGCGTGTATGGAGGCGTGAACATGAACCCACAGGCGCTGGAAGTGGAGAACGGGGCCGATTTTATAGTAGGTACACCGGGCAGGCTGATGGACCTGGCGCTGAACGGATCGCTGAGGCTGAAGGCCATAAAGCGCGTGGTAATAGATGAAGTGGATGAAATGCTGAACCTCGGCTTTCGCACACAGATCAAGAACCTGCTGGATATGCTGCCGGCTAAACGCCAGAACCTGATGTTCTCGGCTACAATGACGGATGAAGTAGAAGTGCTGACCAATGAATACTTCGACCTGCCGGTAAAGGTAGAAGCCGCACCTACAGGTACCCCTCTGGATAATATAGAGCAGGTGGTATATCACGTACCCAACTTCTACACCAAGGTGAACCTGCTGCAACTGCTGCTGACCACCCACCCTGAAATGAACAAAGTGCTGGTATTCACAGCCACTAAGAGCCTGGCTGACCAGCTATATGATGAAGTCGCCGAGCATTTCGCAGACCAGGTAGGAGTGATACATTCCAACAAATCACAGAACCACAGGTTCAATACTGTTAACCAATTTAAGGCGGGCAACTATCGCTTTATCATAGCTACGGACATAATAGCCCGTGGTATAGATATAGAAGACGTGAGCCACGTCATCAACTTTGATATGCCGGAGCAGCCGGAAGCCTACATACACCGAATAGGCCGCACAGGCCGGGCCGACAGGAGGGGTATATCCATGAGCTTTGTGACCGAGAAGGAAATGGAACAGCTGGGCAGCATAGAAACCCTGATGAACTATAAAGTGCCGGTGAGCGAGCTGCCTGAAGACCTGGA
>Ga0316218_1000477_pt1 | contig 55423 bp, 46 predicted proteins | sample TBH18003metaG_FD_203634 | JGI IMG/M metagenome (GOLD analysis project Ga0316218, IMG submission 203634) | Freshwater microbial communities from Trout Bog Lake, Wisconsin, USA - TBH18003 | ecosystem: Environmental > Aquatic > Freshwater > Lake > Hypolimnion/Profundal zone | place: USA: Wisconsin... | reverse complement strand
TCTCAGTAGGCGCAGGAACAGGTATAGTGACAGGTGTGACTGCCCCAACAGGCATAGTGACATTTACACTGCCTACGGGTTGTTATGTAACTTATCCTATGACGGTGAACACATCACCGGCGGCTATAACAGTTGTTGGTGGTGGCTCACTGGCGATATGCTCCGGGCAAACCATATCACTGAATGATGCCACAGGTGCATCAGGCACATGGAGCAATAGCCCGCTCACCGTAGGAACAGTGTCTCCTACTACCGGTAGCGCCTCAACAACTTTATCAACCGGTGTAACTGCAGGTACTACTACAGTTACCTATACTGCGGTAAATGGCTGTTTAGCGACAACTGTTGTTACAGTAAGCGCTTTTGCTACTATATCGGGGGCAAATAGTGTCTGCCAGGCATCCAGCACTACTTATACCGCCGGTGGTGTGTCAGGTGCGTGGAGCAGCAGTGCATCTTCTATCGGAACAATAGGTTCTGCGACAGGTGTTCTTACAGGTATATCGTCAGGCACAGACATCATTACCTTCACGGGTACCTTAGGTGGGTGCCAGGTATCTAAGACAATTACCGTGAACCCACTGGCGCCGGATACAGTAGTGGCTTTAGGCCCACTGACCATATGCCCAGGTGGCTTCGTGGAGCTTACCGCCAGCACAGGCGCAGGGCTTACCTATCAGTGGTACAACCCGGGATTGATAGCCGGCGCTACCGCTTCTACCCTTACCGTATTGGGTTCGTCTCCCGGAGTTTATACTGTGCATGTATCCAACGGGCTATGCCCGAGCATATCGGTGCCTGTAACGGTGAATGTAAGCCCAATAGCAGTGACCATAGCCAGTGTGCCGGCAGCTACTTCAGGCACAGTAAATGCGTGTGTGAGTGTGGGGGTTACATTAACGGCTACCGGCACAGCCGGGGCTACCTTCCAATGGCAATCGGGTGGCGTGGCCATACCGGGCGCTACGAATGCCACTTATACGCCTACTACCAACGGCACCTATTCATCAGTTGCTGCCAACAGCACAGGATGTACGGTAACATCTAATACCTTAGTGGTGAACCTGGTGGCATCGCCCGCCGGCCTGGTGCGTATAACCGGCGCCACAACTTTCTGTGCCGGAGACAGCGTGATGATCGGTGCTGATACCGGAACAGGGTATACCTACCAATGGTACGATGCATCCGGACCTATACTGGGTGAGACAGACAGCACCTTTAAGGCGACAGGATCGGGTTCTTATTATGTGATAGACCAAAACGCTACCGGTTGCAGTACTACATCGGCAACTACATTAGTGAATGTAAATCCATTGCCTACTGCCGCGATCTCTGTAACCGGAACCGATGTATTCTGCCAGGGCAGTAGTGCATCGCTCACCGTGCCTACCGTGGCCGGCGAAACCTATCAATGGTACAGGAACGGCATACTGATTCCGGGAGCCGTATCGGCTACTTATTCAGCCACTACCAGCGGCACTTACGAGGCTGACCTTACTTTAGCAGGTTGCAGCAACTACTCGGCATCAGAATCGCTGACAGAAGTGACCACACCGGCTATCCTGCCGCTTACGTCTACTTCCTTCTGCTGGGGCGGTAGCGCTACCTTAGCTGTAACGATCGTATCCGGTGCAGGCCCTGTAACCTACCAATGGTATGATGGGGGTGTTGCTATTGCCGGAGCTGTTGGCGCTACTTATACAGCGCTGGTATCAGGCGTTTATTCCTGCAGCGTTACAGTGACCAATGGTGGCGCCTGCCCTATAGTCAGTACCTCTGCTACGGTGACAGAGAACCCACTGCCTAATCCGCTGGTGTCTTTCTACAACGATAGCTTCCATACACAGAACACATTCGTTACCTACCAATGGTATAAGGATGCCGCAATAATAACCGGCGCAAGAGACAGCGTACTACGTTGTATTGGCAGCGGCAGGTATACTGTGGATGTGACAGATATCAACGGTTGCCAGTCGTTCTCCGCGCAGATCCCTGAAACATGTTCGGGTGTGAGCGTGCCGGTGACGACAGCCGCAAACACGAACATCAACATATTCCCTAACCCTGCGCAGAATACGGTACAGATAGAAGCCCCTATGGATGTGCGCGCAGTGATCAGCAGCATGGATGGCCGTGTACTTATAGACCAGGTAGCAGCTAAGACAGTAAATATTGGCAGCCTGGCAGATGGTATCTACACCATTATGCTGTACGATGCCAGCAACCACATGGTGAAAGCCGAGAAGCTGGTGAAGAATTCGAACTAAGCTTCGGTAAGTTATAAAATAGCAACGGCTGCCCTTCAAGGCGGCCGTTGCTATTTTGAGAGGGTCGTGGAGTCCGCAGCGCCTGCTGTTGCTGCAAAATAGCAAAGCCCGCGCATCAGCACGGGCTTTGTATAAATATAGGTGCCGGGTCAGGCGATCTTTTCTGTTTCTTCATCTTTGGCTATCTTGCCCCTTCTCAGTGGGTTGGCAGTGTTGTCTGCGTATTGTTTACGCTGCTCCAGTAATTGTATGGCCTGGAAAACAGCTTCACGGAAGGATTCAGGCTCGGCGATGTTCTTGCCTGCAATATCGAAAGCAGTACCGTGATCGGGTGATGTACGGATGACAGGCAGGCCGGCGGTATAGTTAACACCTTCGCCCTGGGCGATGGATTTAAAGGCCACAAGTCCCTGGTCGTGGTACATGGCCAGTACGGCATCAAATTCCGTATAGATGCCACGTGCAAAGAATGCATCGGCGCCATAAGGGCCAAAAACAAGATTGCCGTTTTGCCTCTGGTTGTCAATCACAGGTTTGATCACAGTTTGCTCTTCATTACCTATCTGTCCTTCGTCGCCTGCGTGTGGGTTAAGGCCCAGTACGGCTATGCGCGGCTTGTCAATACCAAAGTCCTTGATCAGCGATTCTTTCAGTATGGCCAGCTTTGTTTGTAACAACTCTTTGGTAATGGCTGCAGGTACTTTAGAGATAGGGATATGCTCCGTAGCCAGCGCCACGCGAAAGCCGCCACTGTACAGCAGCATTACTACATCTTTTGCGCCGAATTTATCTTTAAAAAAAGGTGTATGGCCGGTGTAAGGGAAATCGGGTATGTTGGTATTGCTTTTATGTATGGGCGCAGTAACGATAGCATCGAGCTGGCCATCTTTCAGGCATTGTGTGGCCACCATCAGTGAGCGTATGGCATACTTGCCGCCGGCATCAGTGAGTACGCCGGGCTGTATCGGCACTTCTTCTTCCCAGCAGGTGAATATGTTGACCTGTTTCGGATTGAGCTTGGTGAGGTCTTTGGTGCTGGTGAAATTGAAAGGAAGGTCGGGTACAATGCGCCTGTAATAATTGACCACTTTATTGGAAGTGAAAATGACAGGTGTACACAGATCGAGCATACGGTTATCAGAGAAGGTTTTGATGATGACCTCCATACCTACGCCATTGAGGTCGCCGGTGGTAATGCCGATAATTGGTTTTTCGTTATTGAGTTGCATGAGTAGTTTTTTGAGAATGATCAAGCTTTTGGGTAATGGGCCAGGAAGTCGAGCAACATGCGCATACCATATGCCGTGCCGCCAATAGGGTGGTACCCCTTCTTAGCGGTGGCAAACGATACGCCCGCGATGTCGAAGTGCATCCATGGGTAATCGGTGAAATGTTCCAGGAATTTTCCTGCGGTAATAGCGCCGCCGGTGGCACCACCTACGTTTTTAATATCTGCAATGTCTGATTTTATCTGTTCGCCGTATTCATCCCACAGCGGGTATTCAACGAGGCGCTCATATTGGCGGAAACCGCTTTCGCGGAATGATTGTTTTGTTTTTTCATCAGCAGTACCCATGCACACAATGCCATGCTCGCCCACAGCGGCAGCGGCTGCGCCGGTAAGTGTGGCAAAGTCTACCACCAGCTCAGGCTTGTAGCGTTTTGCATAATGCAGCGCGTCGCCGAGCAACATACGGCCTTCCGCATCGGTATTGAGTACCTCTACCGTAGCGCCGCTGTACATCGTGATCACATCGCCGGGTACATAGGCATTCTCGCCGGGGCGGTTGTCGGTGGCAGGTACAAGAGCAATTACATGCAGTGGCAATTTCATTTTGGCGATGGCATACATGGCGCAGCTTACGAGTGCGGCACCACCCATGTCGCTCTTCATACGGTCCATGGAGTTGGGTGTAGGCTTCAATGACAGGCCGCCGGTATCATACACCACACCCTTGCCTATCAGCACTATGGGTTTTTTATTGATGGCTTTTTTAGGTACGTATTCCATCACGGTGAAGGTAGGTGGCTGCTGGCTGCCCAGGTTCACGGCGAGGAGGCCGCCCATTTTTTCTTTCTGTATCTGCGCTTTGTTCAGTACGGTTACTTTGAAGCCCGCTTCCTTACCCAGTTGTGTTATTTCTTTGGAAAGCTGCACGGCAGAGAGAAAATTAAGCGGCTCATTGACCAATGTGCGTGCCGAATAAATTGCGCCCGTGATAACGGAGAGGTTATTCACATCCTGCAAGGTGGCCGATTCTTTGGTGAAGTAAACGGTGTGTAGCGTGTTGGCTATTTTCTTTGCCTCGGTGCGGTATTTGAGGAATTGATAGTTGGCCAACGCGATGCCTTCAGCCATCAGCGTAGCTGCTGCGGCATGTGCCGAGGCATTGGTGATGGTAATATCGGTGAGCTTTAGCTTGTTACACACAGCCTGCACCTCTGCGCCGGCCTTGCGACAAGCTTCGCCGGTTTGCCAGTCTGTCTTTTTATTTTTCAGCAGGTAAACAAAAATAAAATGGTTGTAACGGTTGATGGTGATCAGCGACTGTTCAGTAGCGAATGCTGCTTTAGCATAGCCGGCCTCCTGCGTAGTAAAGTCGGGTACCGAAGTTATTTTTTTTGTGTCATCAATAATGAACAGCCGGTTGTTTGCGGCGGTCTTTTGCTGTATCTTGAATTCCATGAATGTGAATAATTAAAAAAATAATGCGCAAATGTAATCTAATTCAAAAGTAAATGTTCAAAAAATCAGCGTTGCGGGTGGTATTTTAACGAGCAGGGCGGCATGGCGACAGCAGATGTTTTATTCCGGAGTATTTCCTGCTACATATAGATGAGTATATTTGGCCTCAAAAACAATTCAAAGGTTGCACAGTGAAGGAAATTCCGGTAAAAAGCGATAGTAAACTGTGGCTGCATATGGGTGTGCTGCTGGTGGCAATTGGCACTGCTTACAGCAAGGTATTTAATGCCGGTTTCAGCGCATGGGATGATGCCGATTATGTATTTCAGAACAAGGATATCCGGGGCTTTAGCGCGGAGCATATATCTGCGTGGTTCTCGCATTTTTATATTGGCAATTACCAGCCGCTTACTATGGCTTCCTATGCCATAGATCATATGTTGGGCGGCGATCAGCCGGGCATGTATCATTTCACCTCCCTGCTACTTCATGCCTGCACGGCAGTAGCCCTTTATTTTTTCATCAACAGGCTGCAGGCTAATAAAATGGTTGGCCTGTTTGTCGCGCTCATCTTTGCGCTGCACCCGGTGCAAACAGAAAGCGTGTCGTGGATAGCAGAGCGCAAGACCTTGATGTGCGGGCTGTTCAGCCTGCTCGCATTATTGAAGTATAGTACTTATCTGAAAATACCAACAACAAAGAACCTGCTTATTGTATGCCTGCTGGGTGTTGCAGCTATGCTCTCGAAAGCGGTGGGTGTGGCGCTGCCATTGTCGTTACTGGCAGTGGATTTATGGATGGCGCGTGACCTGAAAAGTAAGATGGTATGGTTGGAGAAGATCCCATTACTTATTGTAGCTGCAATAGTTGGTGCGGTAGCCATCAAAGCCCAGGCATCAGGGCATTTCCTCAATGCACACCCGGAGTATGGAGCGTTTGATACAGTAGTATATGCGGGCTATGCCTATGTGCAGTATATTGTTCACTTTTTAGTTCCGGTGCAGCTTTCGGTATTGTATCCTTATCCCGAAAAGTTGGGTGTATTGCAATATCTATACTTGCTGGTAGCCTTGCTGATCCTTGCGCTCGGTGTAATTGCTTACCGCAAAAAATGGTATGTGCTGTGCGGTGGTATTGTGTTCTACACAGTCAATATTATGCTGCTGTTGCAGTTCGTGCAGTTTGGCGATGTGCTGTTGGCCGACAGGTATATGTACCTGGCTTGTATCGGCATCATTTTCCCGGCGGTGTATTATTTATTTGCGTGGCTGCAAAAGCTATCTAAGCAGGTAGTAGCGCTTGTTGCAGGAGTCGTTGTAGCGGCTGCATTGCTGGTGATGACCTTTGTGCGCAACGACATATGGCTATCCGACCTTAATTTTTTCAATGCCATATCTGATGCCGATCCTAATTCTGCGATGGCGCAATACAGCATAGGCGCGCTGTACATGCGTGTAGGCGACTATGCGGCTGCCGAGCAGCACATGAGTATGGCCGTGGCCATAGACCCCAATAGTTATAAGGCATGGTACAACACCGGTGTGCTGTACCTGCGCGAACGCAAGCCCGCCCAGTCGCTGGATGCGCTGAACAGATGCCTGGCGCTGCGTGAGTATCCGAAAGCCTACTTCAGCAGGGCGCTGCTATACCAGGGCATGGGCAAGCCTGAGCTGGCCATACCCGACATTGATAAAGTACTCGAAGACCAGCCACAGAATGCACGGGCTTACTTCATTAAAGCCGATTGCCTGGAGCAGGAAGCTAAGATGCCTGAGGCAATAGACTATTACAGCAAGGCCATTCAATACGATGGTACAGACCCGCTGTTTTATGAGAGGCGGGGTATGGTGTACGGGCGCACGAGGCAGAATACGGAAGCGATCAGCGACCTGGACAAAGCAGTGGACATGGACCCGGAGAACGGTGAGGCATTGTACTACCGGGGGGTGATCAAATACCACAGCGGGCAGGAGCCATGCAATGACCTGAAGGCAGCCCTCGATCATGGATATAAGCAGGCCGCCGAAGCCATAGAAAAAGCATGTAAGCATTAATACGATACCTTTGCAAAAAGACCAGGCTCTTTCCCCTAAAGAAAGAGCACAAACAAATTATGGCGCATAAGATCCGGTATACACCCGATAGTAATTTACAGTTAAAAAAAAGCCTGGGACAACATTTTCTGCACGATGAAAATATGTGTAAGAAGATAGTGGCGCAACTCACAAGGAAAGAGGGTATGCACCTGCTGGAAGTAGGCCCTGGTGGTGGCGCCATCACTAAGTACCTGCTGCAATGGGATAATATAGACTACAAAGCCATAGAGATAGATGAAGAAAAGGTAATTTACCTCCACAAGACCTATCCGCAGCTGGACGGCAGGATCATTATGCAGGATATACTGAAAGCTGATGTGCCGTTTGACGGGCATTTCAGCCTGATAGGCAACTTCCCCTACAACATATCCTCACCTATATTATTCAGGGTATTGGAGTGGGAAGAGCAAGTGGATGAAGTGATCGGCATGTTTCAGAAAGAGGTGGCAGAGCGGATAGCCGCCGGCCCCGGCTCCAAGACATATGGTATACTGAGTGTACTGATGCAGGCCTTCTTCAGCGTAGAGTATGTGCTGGATGTGCCACCCGGTTGCTTTACTCCGCCGCCCAAAGTAATGAGTGGGGTATTAAGGTTCATCAACACGCATAACCCTTATGGGATAGCAGAGAAACGGAGGTTCATCAATCTTGTTAAAGCTGCCTTCAACCAGCGGCGCAAGACCCTGCGCAATGCCCTGAAAAGCAGTATAGACCCGGAACTTCTGGCTGATAAGATAATGGAGAAGCGCGCGGAACAATTATCAGTTGAGGATTTCGCCACACTGTACAAGCGTAATATAGACATACTGAATGCACGCAAAGATGGCAAGTAAGCAAGGAAAAGTATTGATAGCAGCCCCTGTGCATCCTGTACTTACGGATGGGCTAACCGATATGGGGTATGAATGTGTGCCTCAAATAAAGATAACGCAGGCCGAAGCATACGGGCTGCTGAAGGACTGCGTGGGGGTGATCACGTCTACACGGCTGCAATTAGATAAAGCTCTGCTGGATGCCGCGCCCCTGCTGCGCTGGATAGGCAGGATGGGATCGGGGATGGAAGTGGTGGATGTGCCTTATGCGCAGGGCAAGGGTATAGCCTGCTACAGCAGCCCCGAAGGCAACTGCAATGCGGTGGCCGAACATGCACTGGGCATGTTGCTCACCCTCATCCGCCGTATAGCATGGAGCGGCCAAGAAGTGGCGCGTGGCATGTGGAAACGAGAAGAGAATAGGGGTACAGAACTGGAGGGCAAGACGATAGGTATCATAGGCTTTGGGCATACCGGCGCTGCATTTGCTAAAAAATTGCAAGGTTTTGATATGCAGATAATGGCATATGATAAATACAGAACGGAAGAAATGCCTGCGTATGTAACCCGCTGTGCTGATGTGGTGAGGATACAAGACGAGGCAGATATAGTGAGCTTTCACGTGCCGCTGCAGCCGGATACGGTCAATTACCTTGATGAGGGCTTTATCAGTAAAATGCGCAAGCCATTTATAGTCATCAATACATCAAGAGGTAAGGTAGCTGACACCTATGCTATAAAAAACGGATTAGACGGCGGTAAGATCATAGGGGCGTGCCTGGATGTGGTAGAGCAGGAGCCAATGGATGCTATGCAGCCGGGCCTTCGGGAACTGGTAACAGGAATGGCAGTACTCCCGCAGGTGGTACTCACCCCACATATAGCGGGATATACGGAAGAGGCATTATATAAGATGAGCAAAGTGCTTCTTCAAAAAATAAATTCTGCCCTCTAAAAAAGTTTTTTTTATTTTTTTTCACTTTTACCCAAGATTTGGGGCCAAATGTTCGTCTATATAGTAGGCACAAACTTATAGACTGTTAAAAATAAGCCATATTTATTTTTGAGTTAATATAAGTGTTTTGGGAAAATTAATTTGTTAAGCATGGATTTTTAACAGATTTTTTTACCTTTACGCCTCATTTGCTAATAATTTATTAATACAGGATATGACACGTACTCTACGTTATCTGCTTTTATTTGTACTTACAGGGTTGTCAGGGCATGTTTTCGCCCAGGAGATCGCAGGCCATGTAATTGATGATAAAAAAGAACCACTACCCAGCGCAGTAGTGCAGGTTTACCAGGGTGGTACCCTAAGGGGTGGTGCAGCCACTGATTATGATGGTAACTACGTGATCAAACCGCTAGAACCGGGTAGTTATAGTATATTAGTGATATATAATGGATATGACTCCATCCTTACCAACGGGGTTAACGTAACCCCGGGGCAAAGGACCACCATGGATTTTACTATGGCGCGCCATGTTACTGGCCTCGTTAATGTCGTAATACGTGATTACCATAAGAAACTGGTAGATATTGACCATGTGGGTACACACTCGCTTGACAGCAAAGAAATAGCGGTGATACCAACAACAGAAATAACGGACCTTGTGGCTTTGACACCGGGACTTTACCAACAGAAAAGAGGTACAGACGTAAGTATTGGTGGTGCCCGTTCCTCAGGTACATTATACATCATTGATGGTGTGCAGGTGCAAGGTACTACAGGTGTAAACATGGCTCAGGGATCAGTTGAAAACCTGGAAGTGATATCTTCAGGTATTCCTGCAAACTATGGTGACGTGAGCGGTGGTGTGGTAAATATCACATCCAGGGGGGTATCTCAGAAATTTACCGGTGATGTAAGGCTCCAGCATTCTATAGATGGCTATAACAATAACCTCGGATCATTCTCTATAGCAGGCCCGTTATACAAGAAAGGAAAGAAGGGCGAAAAGAAGCCGGTTCTTGGTTTTGCACTGAGCGGCGACTTTTATGATGACCATGACCGTTACCCGAGCTTTAACAATGAGTATGTAGCCAATGGTGCTACGCTTGCGGCCCTGCAAAAGAACCCGTTAGCCATCAGCACGGATAATAACGGTAACCCCGTGTATAACTACGCATCTGATTATGTAACACAAAGCAACCTGCAGCAGGTAAAGATACCACCTCATAATGTGATACAGGAGGCCCGCCTTAACGGTAAGCTTGATTACCAGGTCAGTGAGAATATGCACGTTTCGGCAGGTGGTACATTTGATTATACCAAGCAGGATCTGTATAGCCGTGCAAGAAATTTGTTTGCACCTGAAGCCACTCCTACACAGAATACATTATCCGGCCGTGGCTATATCCGTTTCACGCAGAAATTCGGTAAGCCAAATGACACAACACACGGCATCATTTCAAATGCCTTCTACACAGTACAAGCAGATTACCAGAAATTGTACCAGGCAGCACAAGATCCAAAGTTTAACCAGGATATCTTCAGTTATGCCTACGTAGGCAAGTTCACAGAGAGCCATGTGCCGATATATGCTCCGGTTGGTTCTTCTCTTGGTCTTGACTCTGCTAGTGGCAAGCAAGCAACTGTTCTGGAGTTCAATGCGTCAACTGGTGTAAACTATATTAGGGACCCTCAAAACAGGAATCCTATCCTCGATAATTATACCAGTCAATTGTATAGTTACCTTGGCAATAATCTTCCATTTCAGGGTACCCAGGTACAGGCCGACAATGGTTTGCTGAACGGAGATGAGCCTAAGTATACCTATGGCATGTTTTATAGCCCCGGAGCTACAGAGGGCTCTTACAGCAAATTCAATTCTAACCAATATGCGCTTACTGTAGATGCGTCTTTTGACCTCCAGTTGGGCAAAACAAAACATGCGATCCAGTTTGGTATGTATTACCAGCAGCGTATAGAAAAATCTTATTCACTTGCTGCAAACTTTGGTACCGGTACTTATTCTTTGTGGTACCTGATGCGCAACCTGGTGAGTAGTATTGATAACGGCAACCTGAAATTGGATAAGACCCACCCAATATTCATTGTGAATGGCCAGCAATACAAATACTCACAAGATGCTAACCACAACCCTGTATATACAGATGCTAATGGCAACGTAAAGAATATAGCTCCCGGCCCATCCGATACTGTTATCTACAATTACGAAAACATAGGCAACAGCACATTTGATCAGAACCTGCGCAAAAAATTAAATATAGGTAGCACTACAGATATTAATATTGATGCGCTCGACCCATCTACATTCAATATAGGTATGTTCTCTGCCGATGAATTACTTGCAAGCGGAAAATCATTTGTAGGCTACGAAGGATATAGCTATACCGGTGATGCCCAGACCGGTACAGTGAATTTTAACGACTTCTGGACCAAGAAGGACGCTAACGGTAATTATACCCGGCCTATAGGTGCGTTCTCACCAAACTATATCGCAGGCTACCTGTTAGATAATTTCAACTACAAGGATGTCCATTTCAATATCGGTTTACGTATAGACCGTTATTCGGCCAACACGAAGGTGCTGATAGACCCTTACTCCCTGTATGCCGAAGAAACTGTGAGCCAGGTGCCGGGGTCTGAGAATACGACCAACCATGGTCAGCACCCTGCCAATATAGGCGGTAACTATGTAGTGTACGTTGATGACAACAACAGCAGCTCGCCTACCATTGTAGGTTACAGAAACGGCAGCAACTGGTATGACCCTACCGGTAAATTCGTTAACGATCCATCGATATTATCAACTCAGTATGCAAATGGCCGCGCTCCTCAGCCAGCCTTGAACACCCGCGATACTTCAAGCATTACCAGCAACAATTTTAATCCTAACCTGTCATTTACCGACTACAACCCTGTAGTTACCTTGCAGCCCCGCTTATCTTTTGCTTTCCCGATATCTGAAGTTGCAGATTTTTATGCGCACTACGATATTTATTCCCAGAGGCCTACATCAAATATTGATGCGAACGCATCTACGTATTACTTCCTGCAGGATAATGCCAACCAGATCATCAATAATCCGAACCTGAAGACACAGAAAACATACGATTATGAAGTTGGTTTCCAGCAGAAGCTCAGCGACCACTCTGCATTAAGCCTTTCTGCTTTCTATAAGGAGCGTAAAGACATGATCACTGTAGTACCTTATTTATATGCATGGCCTACAACCTATTATAGCTACGGCAACCGTGACTTCTCTACAACCAAGGGTACTACACTTACGTATGACCTGCGTGCTACAAACCACCTGAAGATGACACTTGGCTATACCCTCCAGTTTGCTGAAGGTACCGGTTCAAGCCCTACATCTACCAACAGCAACGGTGGTGGCCAGATATCTCCAAACGGACTGATACAGAGCTTTATTGAAGCCGGCCTGCCGAACCTTCGTTATATCAGTGCGCTTGATTATGATTCGCGTCATACAATAACCGCTGATGTTGATTACAGGTACGGATACGGTGAAGGCCCGGTGGTATATGGCATGAACATTTTACAGAATGCCGGTTTGCACCTGGTCGGCAGGGCCCGTAGTGGCGAGCCTTATACAAGGTTAGAAGCTGCCCAGGGTAGCACTGTTATCGGTGGTGTTAACGGATCGCGCCTGCCATGGCATTATGGTCTTGACCTGCGTGTAGACAAAGACTTCGCACTGGAGTTCGGCAAGAAGAAGAAAGATGCTCCGGAAGGTGTTAAGCCTAAGCGCCCGCTTTCTATAAAAGCCATTGTACAGGTAAACAACCTGTTGCAGACCCGCGATATACTTGGTGTTTATGGTTATACCGGCAAACCGGATGATGATGGCTACCTTGCTTCTTCTTTTGGACAGCAGTTCGTACCACAGCAGATCAACCCTAAGTCATACTCAGATCTGTACAAGATAGCCATCAATAACCCGGGTAATTATAATTATGCCCGTACGATCAGCTTTGCTCTTGAATTCAATTTTTAAATAATTATCAGTTAATATAACTCTTAGGTTATGATTTTTAGAAATAATATAAAATTTGCCGCTGCCCTTGCTGTCGCAGGAATTATGGGTATGATCGGGCAAGCCGGTGCGAGGGAGAATGTGGTTACAGCGCATCATAAAAGTGCTGTTGCCCGGACTACAGCCGACCAGGGCTGCCAGCCGGGTTCGCTGAATAGTGCGATAGATATGGACATCAATAACGTTCGTGCCCATTTAATGACAGGTGGTGATATGTGGTGGAACATTGGTGAGCAGGTGGCAGCATATGAGATACCTAAGGGGTCCGGTAAAAGCTCCCAGTTTGCCGCGTCTTGCTGGATAGGTGGCTTTGATAAACAAGGCCAGCTGAAAGTAGCTGCGCAAACTTACCGCCAGGATGGTAATGACTACTGGCCGGGCGCATTGGATAATAATGCTAAGATCAATGCTGATACCTGCGCCCTGTGGGATAAGATATGGAAAATTGACCGGTCTACGATCAATTCTTTCATACAGCTATATAAGGGAGGTGGCGCTGGTGCTACTGCCTCATCTGAGTTTGATGTGATCAATCAGTGGCCTGGCGTACAAAATAGCTTCGTAAGCGCTAATGGTAAAACCGCCGGCGCTATCGGGTCTGATGGTAAATCAACGCTTAACCTGGATCCAAGCCATACCTACGCTCCTTTTAAAGACCTTAATGGCGATGGCATATACAGTCCTGATAAGGGTGAATATCCGCTGATCACCGGGGACCAGTTCCTTTGGTGGGTGTTCAATGATGCCGGTAACGTAAAACAGCAATCGCAAACAGCTGCTATGGGTGTGGAAGTGCAGACCTCAGCTTTTGCGTATGCAACACAGGATTTTCTTAATAATGCAACCTTCTATAACTATCGTGTCATCAACCGTGGTGCTTTGACCATAGACAGTACATATATTGCGGTATGGGATGATTGTGACCTTGGCTGGTATTTTGATGACTTTATCGGTTGCGATACTTCGCGCGGCCTGGGTATCCAGTACAATGGTACGAACGATGATGGCGGCGGCGGCGGCCACCCGGTAAACAGCTATGGCCTTAACCCGCCACAGGTAGGCCTCGACTTCTTCCAGGGGCCTAAGAGGGTCATACACCGTACTGCACCTTTGTTGGACACTTTCCAGCAATTGGGCATGACCAATTTTGATTATTATAACAATGATCAGAGTACGATAGGTAATCCGGATAATGGTGTGCAGATATATTTCTACATGACCGGTTCTATACGTAACGGGCAGCGCTTTTCCGATGACTTCCAGGGACCTGGCATACCATCGAAAGGATATGGTTCCGGGCCTACTTCCAACTTCGTGTTCTGGGGCGATCCCGGTAACACAAGCGAGTGGTCTGAGTGTTCTTGTAACAATAATCCGGGCGACAGGCGCTTTATATTCTCTTCAGGTCCGTTCACTTTGGATCCGGGGGCTATTAATGACATAACATTCGGGTGTATATGGGCATCGGGTGTAGGTGGTTGCCCGCGCACAAACTTCAAAACGATCAAGAGCATAGATGACCAGGCACAGGCCTTATTCGATAATGACTTTAAAACAGTAGAAGGCCCTGAAGCACCAAGGCTGGTAGTAAGGGAACTGGACCGGAAGCTCGTTTTCTACATGGTAAATGATTATGGCAGCAATAACTTTGGCGAGCATTATGGAGATACAACTAAAAGTGTGCTGGGCAATTATGTGGATTCGATCCAATACCACCAGGTTGCTTTAAAAGCAAAGGGTGTGAATAATGACACTTTGTATAAATTCCAGGGCTATAGGGTATTCCAATTGGCCAACAGTCAGGTAACATCCGCTGAAATATTTGACCAGACTACTGGCGAAGTCGATAATACTAAGGCAGTAGAAGTATTTGAGTGTGATGTGAAAGACGGCGTTACCCAGATCGTGAACTACACAAAAAACATTAGTATCTCTGATACCACCAACGTGCCGGCGATAAAAGTTAATGGCAAGGACAGTGGTATAGTGCATAGCTTCGTGCTTACCAGCGATCAATTTGCTACAGGTTCTGATAAAATATTTATAAATTATCATAGCTATTATTTCGTAGCCATTGCGTATGCTTATAACAACTTCGCAAACTTTGATCCGCTGAATTCTGTGACTACCCAGGATCAGCCATACTTAGGCAGCGCGCATGGTGCGGGTGGTACAGATATACAAGTGGTAACTGCATTACCTAACCCGGCTAACGGAGATATGGGTACAATACTGAATTCAGATTACGGCTCAGGCGTAGTTGTTACCAGGATCGAAGGCGTAGGTAATGGCGGGAACGATATCGAATTGGACCCTGCTTCTGAAGCTATAGCTCTTGCGAACAACAAGGTTGATTCTGCGGTATATATTCTTGGACAGGCCCCTATAGATGTGAAGGTTATTGATCCGGTAACAGTTGGAGCGTATGACTGGGTGTTACAGATATATGGTCCTAATGTAGGTAATACAGGAATTTCGGATACCAGCGGATGGAGATTAACTGCCTATAAGAGTGGAGCTCAACAGGATGTTATCTATAGTGAGCAGTCAATATCGACTGTTAACGAGCAGATACTCGAAAAATACGGCCTCTCTGTAACTGTGCACCAGGTGTTGCCGCCGGGAGCAGACCGCGTTAATGGGAATGGGTACATAACATCACAGATAGTGTATGAAGATCCTAATCAACCTTGGTTGTGGGGTGTTCCGGATCAATCGGACAGCAGCTTTGCAAACTGGTTGAGGTCAGGTTCTAAACACAGTTTCCACAGTAGTAATTTAAATGCGGCTACAAACCCGTGCAATTTTAACGATAATGTACTGGAACTGGATTCATTGGGTGCATATGAGAATATGTTCAGTAATCTGACTGCTAATAAGAGTACGTGGGGACCATATGACCTTGCTGCAGCTTATGCGCCGAACGGGCATTCTGGCACAGGTACTCAATGCGGTTTTGAAGTTGCTTATAGTTCACAAACGCAGACATTTGCTAATTTTGCTCAACTACCCGATGTTGATCTTGTCTTTACATCAGATATGAGCAAATGGACGAGGTGTGCTGTAGTAGAAGAACAGGAAGACCCTGCACTTTCGCAAGGGGGAGCTTCGAAATTCTATTTGAGGAAACATGCAAGTTGGGGTTTAGATAAAGGCATTAATGCTTCAGGATCACCGGTGTATTCCGATACAGATATGGGTATGTCATGGTTCCCGGGATACGCCATAGATGAGGGTACCGGCAAACGTTTGGATATAGTTTTTGGGGAAGATTCTTACCTTTCCTCTGACAATGGTTCCGACATGTTATGGAATCCTACCTCCACAATATTCAATTTTTATGATAATTCTATCGTATTTGGAGGGAAGCATTTTGTATATATTATGTCTACTGCTTATGATAGCGACAAGGCATTTGTTTCTTTAGCAAAACAAGCCAGTGTAACAAACAATGATTTAAAGGCCGCATATACCCCGATGCAATGGGTAGGCGTTCCTACGCTTAATCCTTCGACTCCGTTTTTACCATTAAACAAGGGCCTGATACCTACTACTACGAGGTTGAGGTTCAGGGTTGATCGTCCGTTTGCACCATATGCAGCTGTAGACACTTCTAATCTGACCCCTGCGGCATTAACTGGCACGGCTTCTAACCCTTATTACACCTTCAGCACAAAGGGCCTGGAAGTAAGTTCAAGGGCTGAAGTGGGCAACACCAAAAACTTGCTGAGCAGGATATATGCTGTGCCTAACCCATATTATGGCTACTCAGGTTATGAAAACAATAGGTTTGATACAAAGGTGAGGATCATCAATCTGCCTCAGAAAGCTACGATCTATATCTATTCACTGGATGGTTCATTGATCCGTACGCTCACCAAGGACGACAATACCTCTTACATAGACTGGGACGTACATAATACAGTAGGCCTGCCAATAGCAAGCGGCATGTACCTGATGGATGTACAGGCAGTAGGTATTGGAGAAACAGTATTGAAATGGTTTGGTGCTATGCGCCCGATAGATGTTACATCATATTAATCAATTAATTTAATGTGAAAAGCTGCTGCTCTTCACTGGATAGTAAAAGTATATTTTATCTGTTATGAAACATTTTTCAACTAGAGCTTTGGTCGTTGTTTGCGCTGTTGGTATTTCGTTCTCTGCATTTGCAGGAAATAAAGACCGTACCGGTCAATCAGGCGCACCTGAATTGCTGATCAATCCATGGGCACGTACTACGGGTGTTTTCGGGATGAATACTGCTTATGTAAGCGGTATGGAAGCTATGAAAACAAATATTGCCGGCTTGGCAACAGACTCCTCGACCGAGGTGGGCCTGTCTCACGGCATATACCTTAGCGGCACTGGTATTGACATCAATAACCTCGCGGTAGCACAGAAAGTGGGGGACTTCGGTGTAGTAGGTGTCAACATTATGTCCATGGGGTTTGGTGATATTCCGGCTACGGATTACTTTAACCCTGAAGGGTATGGTACTTACCATCCGCAGTTCCTGAACATACAGTTGGGCTTTGCTAAGCAGTTCTCCAGCCATATCAATGCAGGTTTTGCGGCTACGTACGTTTCTGAGCAGATCAATAACATCAGTGCCCTCGGCCTGGCGTTCGACGGAGGAATACAATATGTAACAGGCAAAAGGGATAATTTCCATTTTGGCATTACATTGCGCAACCTCGGTACCAATATGCGCTATACCGGTACAGGTTTTGCGATCAATGCAGACCAGCCGCAGAGTACGCCTACATTTGCGGTAACAGCAGATTATCCATCCGACAAATTCGAAATGCCTACCACCCTTAACATCGGCGTTTCTTATGACCTCTTTCTTGATGAGAACCATATGAAAGGAAAGGACGGATCGCCAATGCACAGGCTTTCTGTAATGGGCAACTTCACGTCCAATTCATTTAACAATGATTACCTCGGTGCAGGCCTCGAATATGGTTTTAAGAACCTGTTTATGCTGCGCGTTGCTTACCGTTATGAAAATGGTATAGGCAACCCTACAACCAGCACTACAATGTATATGGGCCTTGCAGTAGGCGCAACAGTGCAGTATAGGGTGGGTGGCGAAAAATCGCCAATGGTAGCGCTTGATTATTCTTTCAGGCCCACAGAGCGCCCGGCCAATGGCGTACATATGATATCTCTGCGTATGACACGCTGATCATAATTTTTTTTGTACTTTTGCATCACAACGCTTCTGCTCCAACAGAAGCGTTGTATTTTTTTCGCAATAACTAAAATAACTAGAAAATGTCTGACCTCAATTACCTGACCAAAGAAACGCTGGCGCAAATGAAAGAAGAGCTCACGCAGCTCAAATCTTCAGGCCGTGCTGAAATAGCACGCCAGATAGCGGAAGCAAGGGAAAAGGGCGATCTGAAAGAAAACGCTGAATACGACGCTGCAAAAGAAGCCCAGGGACACCATGAAGCCAAAATAGCTCACCTGGAGCGAGCCATTATCAATGCACGGGTGATGGAAACAAAGGATATAGATATCAGTAAGGCTTCCGTACTTAGCAAAGTTACTGTTACCAATATGGCTACAAAGAAAGGCAAGACCTACCAATTGGTTTCTGAAAAAGAAGCAGATGTGAAGTTGGATAAAATATCTGTGAATTCCTTATTGGGCAAAGCATTGCTGGGCAAGAAAATAGGAGAGGTGGCAGAATATACTGCGCCGAGCGGAACCTTCAAATTTAAAGTAGAAAGCATTTCTATTTAATGGGCAGCATATTCTCTAAAATAATAAACGGCGATATACCCTGCTATAAAATAGCGGAGAACAAAGATTTTTTTGCCTTCCTGGATATAGCCCCTATGCGCAAAGGCCATGTGCTGGTAGTACCTAAAACAGAAGTAGATAAACTGTTTGATGTAAGTGATGAATTATTGGGCAAATGGCTCGTTTTTGCCAAGCCCATAGCTAAGGCTATAGAGCAATCATTTCCGTGCGACAGGTGCGGCATCAGTGTGATAGGGCTGGAAGTGCCACATGCTCATATGCACCTCGTACCCATAAACAGCGCAGACGACCTTAATTTCACCAGGCCGAAGCTGAAACTGACTGCCGAAGAACTAAAAGAAGTACAAAGCCTGATTCTGGCCCATTTAAGTGCATAACCCCTGCTTTACAACACATGTCGCTGCATAACACTCCATGCCTGTGGTTTGGCAGCAAACAGCGCCTTTGTACGCCCCCACGTATCCTTGAAGAAATCAGAGAAGCGATAGTGGTCTAAAGCCGCTTGTGATTCCCATATGCTGTATGTGAAAAAGATGCCGGAGTTGGCATTGTCCTGCCACAGTTCAAGGTGAGCGCAGCCCTCAAAATTCCTGATGTTTTGCTTGCGTGCCTCAAATAGGGCGGTGAATTCATCCACAGCATCATCGCGAAAGGTCATTTGTACGATACGGAATATCATTGGAAGTTGATTTTTATGTCGTTGTACTTACCACCCAGCTTTAAACCGAAGAGGCTGGCAGCCTTGCCCCTGTTCACGCAGATCTCCAGGTAGCCACTATTATTGAAGCGGCATAGTTTAAAGCCGGGCCGCACATCGTTATAGCCGGTACTCAGCTCTGATATTTCTTCAATGAGCATAAACTCCAGCCTGAACTTCCGGCCATTGGCCAACTCATCAAATTGTTGTTTTGTTATGTCCAGTACTACATTCTCATACTGGTCTATATGAATGACATTGCAGTTGATGGAATGATTGTCTGACGGTTCGCTAGTAATGCCAACGGGCGCGTTTAATTGCAGGCTTTTCAGGCCGAGGTCGCAGGGAGCTTTTGTTTGCAATTCCTGTATCATCCTGCCTGTGGTGTGCAGCCAGTCGGTAAATGTGGCACCCGTCTCGGGTAGTGCACATTCCCATGCAGGCGTACTTTCTGTACCTAAAGCCAGTGGCAATATACCATTGTCGGGAGAGAGGTAGTAGCAGCCATCAACGGCATACAAAGCCAGTCGCGGCGCTTTCTCTGAGAAAATATCGCACAGCACTACATGTACTGTGCCTGCCACAAAGTTCTTGCGCACAGAAGAAAGCAGGTAAGCGGCTTGCCACACATTAAACGGGCATACCTCGTGGCTGATATCTACAATGGCTGCATCCGGCATGTATTGCATCAGGATGCCTTTGGCAACACCTACGGAGGCATCTTGCAGGCTAAGGTCTGAAAGCAATGTGATACAGGACATACTTTAATAAATTTGCCCGGAGCAAATGGGCGTAACAAAAGTACGCCGCAAATAATGCAATGCAAAGTTTGCGCTCTTTAACGCAAGGGATATAATATTTCACCTGATAACACGTTATCAATACACTTTAGTTATTTTTACACCAAACAGCGGTAAATGAGGTCGAAAGCAGGATATAGGGTCATTTTATGGATTACGGGATTAAGCCTGCTATTGAATGCGGCCTGCACCAAAACAAGGGTGCTTGCAACCGGGGGGACACTGAAGTTTTCGGTGGACACGCTGAAGTTTGATACTGTTTTTACAGCGGCAGGCAGCTTTACTACCGGCCTGCTCATTTATAATCCGCAGAATGAAGAAGTGGTCATAAGTTCCATAAGGCTGCAAAATGGCGCTACTTCTTATTTTCACCTGAATGTAGATGGCTTCTCCGGCAACAATGTACCCAACTTAAAAATTGCAGCGCATGATAGCCTTTACGTTTTTGCTACAGTAAACATAAATCCTAATGATACCCTCACTCCTTTCATAGTAACTGATGAACTCATAGCTACGCTAAATGGTAAAGACTTTGCAATCCCCTTTACCGCATACGGGCAGAATGCACATTATATAGTGAGTGATAGTTTTTCTGTAGCAAATGGACCCGTCACAACGTGGCTAACAGATAAACCCTATGTAGTCATTAACTCGATGGAAGTAGGTCCTGGAGCCACCTTAAATATTCCCGCTAATTGCAGAGTGTACATGCACCAGAATGCCCGCATGTTTGTGTACGGAAACTTGAATGTGAACGGCACAGCCACCGACAGCGTAGTGTTCCAGGGCGACCGTTTGGACCGTGCATACTTTGGTTACATAGGCTATCCGGGAGAATGGGGTGGCATAGAGATCTTTCCAGGCGGTACAGGCAATATAAGCCATGCAGTGATCAAAAATTGCGGTGGTGCTACTGGCTACTATAACTATGCTATTCAGCCTGCGGCGCTGGAAGTGGATACAGAGGGCCGGCTTACGATAGACCACACTATAATTGAAAACTCAATAGGCTATGGTATACTTGCGTGGTCAGGTAAATTGAGTGCCAATACCTGCCTGGTGCAGGGTACGGGCGCACAGGCACTGGCGGTGATACAGGGAGGGACAGACTCTTTGATCAATTGCACACTTGCTAACTATGGCAGCGGCGTACTGGCCCACGGGGATGCTGGAACATTGGTCGTACTCAACTATTTTAATGAAGGCAACAACAACTGGATACCCGGCAATCTGAACGGCATTATGGAGAACTGTATTGTTTACGGATCATTGGATAGCGAGATCATCTGCGACTCGCTGGGCGGTGCCACAGCAAGTTTTATCATGAAGAATTGCCTGCTAAGCATGGGCAACACACGGGAGAGCTTTGTGCATTTTGACCATACTCTCTTTAACCAGGACCCGATGTTCAAAAGCAGCATCAATGCCGATTTTCATTTAACTACAGGATCGCCGGCAATAGGCACTGGGACTGCTACCAGTGGGACTACCGACCTGGATAACCAGATGTGGTATAGTCCAATGGATATGGGGTGTTACCGGCATCCATAGCGACTACCGGCCCAGCCACTCCATCGCATTCTTATACAACAGTTTGTCTTTAAGCTCTTGTGTATAGCTCATGCTTTCTATGAGCTTTCCGGGGTGGTGCTCGCCCAATGGGAAGGGGTAATCGCTTCCCATACACAGCTTATCGCTACCCATGATGTCTATCACAAAATCGAGAGCTTTGGGGTCATGTACCAAAGTGTCTATCCAGAATTTGCCGATGTAGTCGCGCGGATTTTTTGCATTGTCTATCGCGCAAAGGTCAGGGCGAACATTGAAGCCATGTTCTATACGGCCTATGGTAAGCGGGAAACTGCCACCGCCATGCGCGAAGGCAACACGTAATTTTGGGTATCGCTCAAAGATGCCCCCGAATATCATGGAGCAGATTGCACGGCTCGTTTCGGCAGGCATGCCTACCAGCCAGGGCAGCCAGTACTTGCTCATTTCTTTTTCGCCCATCATCTCCCACGGGTGTACAAATATGCAGCAGCCCAATTGTTCGGCTGCTTCCCAGAAAGGATCAAAATAAGCGTCGCTCAGGTTTTTGGTATTGATGTTGGAGCCTATTTCTACGCCCGGCATTTTCAGCTCCTTAATGCAGCGCTCCATTTCCTTTATCGCCGTATCCACATCCTGCATAGGCACGGTACCTATGCCTATAAAACGATTGGGGTGATGATCTACACACTGCGCAATATGGTCATTGAAAAAGCGGGATGTTTCCAGTGCATGTTCCGGCTTGGCAAAGTAGTTGAAGAGCACGGGTATTGTGGATAGCACCTGCTTATCCACAGTGGTCATATCCATCTCCTTGGTGCGCACAGCAGGGTCCCAGCAGTTACTTTCTATCTCTCTGAAAACCTTATCGCCCTTGATCATCTGCGCGCAGCAGGGCTTATGATGCTCCAGCCTGATGAACTCGCCATACCCAAACTTCTGAAACCAGTTGGGTATATGCTCCGGCATGATATGGGTGTGAATGTCTATCTTCATTTTAATTCAAAAGTTAAAAGTCAAAACCAAAAGTTTATTCAGACAGATCAGTAAACATTGTTGCACTCGTACCGGGAGATGATGCGATGAACTTTCCTATAGCCTGTTCCAGGTCGTTAATAATATCTTCCACATTCTCTATACCCACACTCATGCGTATCAGTCCATCTGTGATGCCGAACTCTATGCGTTTTTCGCGAGCTACGCCCATGTGTGTACTGGAGGCAGGATGAGAGATCAGCGTATCGCAGGTGCCCAGAGATACTGCATTGGTGCATACTTTCAGCTTGTCTATGAGCTGTACGCCGGCATCAAAGCCGCCCTTCAATTCAAAGCTGAGCATAGCGCCGGGATGCTTCATTTGCTTCTTTGCTATTGCGGTATCAGGGTGGCTGTCGAGTCCCAGGTAATTGACGTGTGCCACCGCTTCATGTTTTTCCAGGAACTGTGCTACCTGCATGGCATTGCTGCAATGGCGTTCCATACGCAGGCTGAAGGTGCGCAGGCCATTAGTAAGCAGGAAGGCATCGAACGCATTGCTGTTGCCGCCCAGCAGGCGGTGCATCTTCGTAATGCCCTTGCTCATTTTCTCTATGTCTTTGCCTATTACTATACCGCCTACAGCCGTACCATGCCCGTTCAGGAATTTGGTGGTAGAGTGCATTACATAGTCCACATCATACTTAAAAGGCTGTTGCAGGTAGGGGGTGGCAAATGTATTGTCCACGCATACGGTAAGGCCGTAGGTTTTGCCGAGCGAGCAAAGTACCTCCAGGTCCAGGCATTGCAGGGTGGGGTTGGCAGGTGTTTCAATATACATCAGCCCTATTGTTTCATCAGCGTTAAGGGCTTCTTCTACTTTGTCAATGTTATGAAAGTCGATAATGATGGCCTCAATGCCCATATCCGGCAATATCTTCTCAACCAGCTCGTGCATACCGCCGTATAGCGAGTGGTGCGTGAGTATCTTCTGCCCGGCTTTAAGATTACCCAATAGCATAGTGCAGATAGCAGCCATGCCAGATGCGTGGAGTATGGCTTTGAGCTGCAACGGATCGCCGTTTTTGTCCTTCAATCCATACGCTTCCAGCAGGGCTATCTTCTCCTCAGCCTCAGTGATGGTGGGATTGCCCCAGCGGCCATAGATGTACCCCTTCTCATCGCCTTTGAACACATCTATTGCCTGTTGCGCGCTATCAAACGTGTAAGTGCTTGACGCATATATAGGGGTGAGGTGTGCGCGGTTGCTTTCGGGGGTGTGCCCGCCGTGCAGGCACACAGTATCGAAGCCGAGAGGAGTATTATCTGCCATTTCTTCTTAAATTTAGCGCAAAGTTACGATTTGCCATGAAGGAAATACTATTGCAATATGCCCGCTACAATATTTGGGCTAACGATCGCATAATAGAAGCCCTGATGAAACTGGATGAGGCCTCGCTGGATAAGGAGATCCTCAGCAGCTTTCCGACTATCAGGGGAACGGTATTGCATACATGGAGCGCTGAAAACACCTGGCTACAGCGCCTGCAATTGGTAGCCCAGCCCGAATGGATGCAAGCTACCTTTAAAGGCACCTTTTCAGAAGCCTGCGCCGGATGGCAAAAAGCATCAGCAAGCCTGGAACAATACACAGCACAACTGGCCAATGACGATTCCGTGAAAACGGCATTATTGTATAAAGACCTCAGGCAGAACGAGCACAATACACCCATACACCAGGTATTGCATCATGTTTTTAACCACTCTACCTACCATCGCGGCCAGCTAGTCACCATGTTGCGCCAGGCAGGAGTAACAGAGATACCGGGAACTGATTTTATTGGGTATGTGAGAATGATGAAGTAAATGCCTAGCGGCACACTTTTTTTATCTATTCTTCAATAAAACACTCATATGCACGCTATATGGACAGGAGCAATAGGTTTCGGGCTGGTGAATATACCGGTAAAGCTATTCAGCGCCACACAGGATAGCTCGCTCGACCTGGATATGCTGGATAAGAACGGCCATGCCAACATCCACTATGCACGTATCAATGCTAATAGCGGTAAAGAAGTGCCGTGGGGAAATATTGTGAAGGGTTATAAATACCACGACGAGTATGTGGTACTCACCGATGATGATTTTGCAAAAGTGAGCCCCAAGAAAAGTAAGATCATAGACATCAATGAGTTTGTAAAGGCGGAATCCATCGATGCAACATACTATGATACACCATACTACCTTTCTCCCACCAAGGGAGGAGAAAAAGCTTATGTGCTGCTGCGCGAAGCGCTGAAGCAAAGTGGCAAGATCGCAATTGGAGTTTTTGTCCTGCGCAATAAAGAAAATCTGTGTATTTTAAGGCCACAGGATGATGTGATACTGCTGCAAAAAATAAGGTTTGCGAGGAGATACGCAGTTACGACGACCTGGAGATACCCAAGGATATAACAGTGAAGCCTGCTGAAATGAAGATGGCCCAGTCACTCATCAACCAGCTTACGCCGAAGAAATTCTCCATAGCGAAGTACAAAGATACCTATGACGAGGTGCTGATGAAGATCATAGTAGCTAAAGCAAAAGGAAAGAAAATAGCTGCACCTAAATTCAAGATCATACACAATAAGAGCAAAGACCTGATGGAGCAGCTCAAAGCCAGCCTGGAACCAAAGAAAAAAGCATCGTAATGAGCCTCACTAAATACAACAGCAAACGAAACTTTGAAGATACGCCAGAGCCTGCCGGCAAAAAGGGCAAGGACACAGGCAAGCTAACCTTTGTGGTACAGCGCCACCATGCCAGCCATCTGCACTACGACTTCAGGCTGGAACTAGGTGGTACGCTCAAAAGCTGGGCGGTGCCCAAGGGGCCATCTCTCAATCCCAAAGATAAACGCCTCGCCATGATGGTAGAAGACCACCCTATAAGCTATGGTACATTTGAAGGCGATATACCGGGAGGCAACTACGGTGCAGGCCATGTGGATGTATGGGACCACGGAACGTATGAGCCTATTGATGAAGATGGAGAAGTGATCACCCCTAATAAATTTGCACAGTCACTACACGCCGGTAATATGAAATTCAGGATGCACGGCAAGCATCTGAAAGGCGACTTTGCACTGGTGAAGATGAAGAAGGACGAGAAGACCTGGCTGCTCATCAAGCACAAGGATAAATATGCAACAGACGAGCAGTACAACAGCGAAGACTATGCGAAAAAAAGCTCGCTGGCTTATACCGCCGAGCGTAACAAAGACAAAGTGGTAAAAAAAAAGTGAAACCGGTACTATTAAAGCCAATCAAAACACCTGAACCCCAAACCTATGCCCAAAGGCATCACGGCAGCAGGAATCCAAAATTCACTCACTTCATAAAGCCTATGCTCGTCAAGCTGCATGACGCGGTCTTTGACGACCCCAACTGGATATACGAGATCAAATGGGATGGCTACCGTGCGGTGGCTGAAGTGAATAAAAAAGATACAAAGCTATACTCCCGCAATGGTCTTTCGTTTGCTACAGACTACCCAACTATATTTGAAGAGCTACAAAAAATAAAAAAGAACATGGTGTTGGATGGCGAGATAGTGGCACTGGATGCCGAAGGCAAGCCCTCCTTTCAGCTAATACAGCAATACGCGCAGGATAATAGTGTGCCTGTGTGCTACTATGTGTTTGACTGCCTGGCAGTAAATGGAAAGTCTATAGAGCGCAAGCCACTTACCGAGCGCAAAAAAATACTCAAGTCAATATTGCCGGAAAGCGACCTGATCAGATATTGCGACCATGTGGAAACGCAAGGCAAATCATTTTTTAAAGCCGTGCAAAAGCAAGGGTTGGAAGGAATGATAGCCAAGCGTGCCGATAGTACCTACACAGAGGGTGGCCGCTCTGCCGACTGGCTGAAGGTAAAGAACATTGTGATGGAAGAAGCCGTAATAGCAGGCTATACGGAGCCTGGAGGCAGCCGTAAATATTTTGGTGCATTAGTATTGGGAGTGTATAAAAAAGGGAAGCTTGTATACATTGGGCATACGGGTACAGGCTTCAATAATGCAACACTTAGAGATGTGTACAGTAAATTACAATCCCTCAAATCAAGCACATCCCCCTTTGATACTAAAGTACCTGTAAATGCCCCGGTAACATGGGTGAAACCGAAGTTGGTGTGCAACCTCAAATACAGCGAGATAACCCAGGAAGGTCACCGCAGGCATCCTGTATTCATGGGCCTTAGGATAGATAAAGCGGCGAAAGAAGTACACGAAGAAGTAAGAGACGATGAAAATATAGTTGAAGAAGAAGTGAAAACAATTAAGCACAATAAAATGGAAGCGACACAAACGATAGGCGGTAAAAAGATGGAATTCTCCCATTTGGATAAAGTTTATTTCCCTGATGATGGATACACCAAGGGCGATGTAATAGACTATTACAATACGGTATACCCGCACATCATTAAGTACATGAAAGGCCGCCCCGAGTCTTTATTGCGTATGCCCAACGGCCTTGCTGATAAGGGGTTCTTTCATAAAGATGCAGGGCTTAATGCGCCTGCATGGGTGAAGCATAAAGCACTTTATTCGGAGAGTGCGGAGAAAGATATTAACTACATCATCTGCAATGATAAGCCTACATTGCTGTACCTCGCCAACCTCGGCTGCATAGAAATGAACCCGTGGAATTCCCGCCTTAAAAGCCTGGATAAACCGGACTACCTCGTGATGGATCTGGACCCATCTGAGCACAATACCTTCGAGCAGGTGATAGAAACAGCCAAAGTGATAAAGGCGATTTTAGACAAAGCAGGAGTAATATCCTTTCCTAAAACATCAGGGGCTACAGGCATACACATTTATGTGCCACTTGGCGCTAAGTACACCTACGACCAGGGCAAAGAATTTGCACACATGATAGCCATGCTGGCCCACGATCAGTTACCTGAATTTACCAGCCTGGAGCGGTCCCTCAGCAAGCGTGGCAAAGACCATATCTACATAGATTTTTTACAGAACCGCAAAGGCCAAACCCTCTCCTGCGCCTACAGCCTGCGCCCCAAGCCCGGTGCCACTGTCAGCACACCCCTCGACTGGAAAGAAGTAAAGAAGGGCCTGCACCCATCAGACTTCAACATCAAAAATATCATGGCGCGGATTGAAAAGAAAGGCGACCTCTTTAGTGGTGTATTGCTAAAGGGTATTGATATGATGAAGTGTATCAAGAAGCTCCAGGAATAGTAACAAAACAAAAGCGGCTGGTACAAGACCAGCCGCTTACTATTTTTGTCATCCTGAGCTTTCGCCGAAGGATTATTTCACTTCTTCATACTCAGCATCAGCTACATTGCCGTCATGGCCGCCTGCGTGCTGTTGCTGTTGTTCAGCGCCTGCGGTTGCACCGGCGGCACCTTCGTTGCCTGCCTTGTACATATCTTCGCTGGCTGCCATCCATGCTGCGTTCAGCTCTGCTTCTGCTGTGTCTATACCATCTATGTCTTCAGCTTTATGCGCATCGCGCAGTTTATTCAAGGCTGTTTCAATAGTTGATTTCTTCTCAGCAGGCACCTTGTCACCATACTCTTTCAGTTGTTTTTCAGACTGGAAGATCAGGCCATCAGCTTTGTTCAGCTTTTCGATGCGCTCACGTACTTTCTTGTCGCTTTCTTCGTTGGCTTTAGCCTCGTTCTTCATGCGCTCTACTTCCGCCTTATCCAGGCCGCTGCCTGCTTCAATGCGTATGTTCTGCTGCTTGCCGGTGCCTTTATCCTTTGCAGTTACATGCAACATACCATTCGCATCTATATCAAATATTACTTCGATCTGCGGTACGCCACGTGGCGCCGGTGGTATGCCATCGAGGATGAAACGACCAAGGTTTTTATTGTCCTTAGCCATTGGGCGCTCGCCTTGCAACACGTTGATCTCAACGCTTGGCTGGCCCTCGCTTGCTGTAGAGAAGGTTTCGCTCTTCTTGGTAGGTATAGTAGTGTTCGATTCGATGAGGCGTGTCATTACACCACCCATTGTTTCGATACCGAGAGAAAGCGGTGTTACGTCAAGTAACAATACATCTTTCACATCGCCGGTAAGTACACCGCCTTGTATAGCAGCGCCTATTGCTACCACTTCATCAGGGTTCACACCCTTGTGTGGCTTCTTGCCAAAGAATTTTTCCACCACTTCCTGTACCTTAGGGATACGTGTAGAACCACCTACTAATATCACTTCGTCTATTTCGCTGGCAGTGATGCCTGCATCTTTCAATGCTTTGCGGCAAGGCTCTAATGTACGCTCGATGAGCTTGTCAGAAAGCTGCTCGAACTTAGCGCGGCTCAACTTACGTACCAGGTGCTTTGGAGTACCATCGATAGCTGTGATATAAGGCAGGTTGATCTCAGACTCCTGCGAAGATGATAATTCTATTTTTGCTTTTTCAGCAGCTTCCTTCAGGCGCTGCCAGGCCATAGGGTCTTTGCGCAAGTCCATAGACTCATCTTTCTTGAATTCGTCAGAGAGCCAATCCATGATCACCTTATCAAAGTCATCACCGCCCAGGTGCGTATCACCATTGGTCGATTTTACTTCAAATACGCCATCACCCAGTTCCAGTACTGATACATCGAATGTACCACCACCGAGGTCAAATACAGCGATCTTGCTGTCTGTATGCTGCTTGTCCATGCCATAAGCCAACGCTGCCGCTGTTGGCTCGTTGATGATACGGCGAACGGTAAGGCCCGCTATCTCACCTGCTTCCTTGGTAGCCTGTCGCTGTGCGTCATTAAAATAGGCAGGCACGGTGATCACCGCTTCCTTTACCTCGTAGCCCAGGAAGTCTTCAGCAGTCTTCTTCATTTTCTGAAGGATCATCGCTGATATTTCTTGTGGGGTGTACATGCGGCCGTCTATGTCCACACGCGGTGTGTTATTATCACCTTTTACCAGTTTGTAGGTAAAGTGCGACATTTCATCTGTCACCTCATTAAAGCCGCGGCCCATGAAGCGTTTGATAGACTGAATAGTGTTGATCGGGTTGGTGATGGCCTGGCGCTTTGCAGGGTCTCCTACTTTGCGTTCGCCGTTCTTCAAAAATGCAACAACTGAAGGGGTCGTACGACGGCCTTCGTCATTTGCAATAACAACAGGCTCATTGCCTTCCATTACAGAAACGCATGAGTTTGTGGTTCCTAGATCGATTCCGATAATTTTTGCCATAATAGTATTATAATTTTTATTGTTTAATTAATGCCCCTTCCCGGGAGATGAAGCATCAATACTTATTTATCAATGAATATGCCATTCTATTTTTTCTGCAACATTGGCAGAAATACTGCCAGAAGGCAATAAAAAATGCCTCAAAGAAGGTCTTTAAGGCATTCGTATAAATAATTAAGTAAAATTAATATGCAGTGCCTACCAGCATTGTTTGCTGCATTATAGGGCTTGCGATAAGGGAGTCTACTGTGGCAGTAGTAAGTGTTATCCTATCTGTTCTGCCGGCTTTGGCGGTATATATACCCAGTACATTTGCACCCATAATATTGGTATATAGTGGTTCTATTTCGCTGCCGGTGAGGCCGGTACCCTGTATCTGGCTATTGCTGTAATAATTGGCGAAATCCTGTGTACTGATATATGCGAAGAAGTCGCACCGGTCTATCAGGCGCACCACGTTGGTGGGTGCAGCGCCCATACCGTTGGCGAGGTCGTAATACAGGTCGATGTGCGATTTTGAATAAGCAAAACTGTTAACGGATGTCTGGTATCCAAGGTTATCATCGTAGTATCTCGGTGTACGTATATGCGTTGTAATATCAGAGTCAACCCAATTAAATCGTATCACCCCCTGGCCTATTCCGGCTATCGCATTTGCATTGTTTGGGTCGGCATAGGAAAAACTAAAAGATGAAAAAACAGTATTTGGAAGTGTAGAACTGAAATCGAATTGTTGGTTGGGGTTATCAAAAAAGCGGCAGGTAAATATGGTCGGATCTTCACTGAGTATGATAGTATTAGCAGAATCAACTTCTCCTGTGGCAAGATTGGTGACAATGATGCGGTAGGTATGCAGCGGATCAAGGGCATTGGTAAATTTATAGGCAAGGTTAGGCGCTGTAAAAAACGTACCCGGCTGTTTTGGGTAACCTTCGTTGTCCAGGTCCACCTGGGTAAGGTGTATGGTATCAAATAGGGTAGTATCAGAAACGAGCAGGCGTTTTATCCTTACATTGAGATGGGCGTAGTAGCTGGAATCCGCTACTTTCGCCATTGTCAGCGCGCTTTTGTTCTGATCAAGGAAGGCTTTTTCGATGCGTATATAATGAGCCGTATCGCCCTGGTCAAGCAGGCCGTAGATGACGGTGATGTTTTTATATGGCGCTGCTATATTAAATTTTTGAGAACAGCTGGCAATGCTGAAGATCACGATCACAGCTATAAACGGAGCAAATATTTTTTTCATCGAAAACATTTATTATTCAAGGCGGACAAAGATAAGGGGTTTCGGCTATAGGTTTTGTATATTTTATAATAAAGCATAGTTTAGCAGTAACAATACCAGTTATAATATTTTTACTTTATACCGCGCTTTGCTTGTGGCGGTGTACTTCAAAAGAAATGTAAGCACATTTCCCGATCTTTATCAACTATAAAAAATCATCATCATGAGTTTAACAGTAACACTTGAAGTAAAAGAAGCACCGTCAATGAATGCTTATGTGGCAACACCACCGGGCAATGGCCCCTTCCCTGCTGTCATCCTTTTCCAGGAGGCATTTGGGGTAAATGAGCATATAAAAGATGTGGCCGGAAGGATAGCTGCCGAAGGATACGTTGTCATCGCTCCCGAATTGTTTCATCGCACAGCCCCGGCAGGCTACACTGCTGCCTACGATGACTTTTCTGCTGTAATGCCGCACTTCCAGGCACTAACCACAGAAAAGCTCGCAGATGATGCGCAGGCCGCTTACGATTGGCTGCTGAAAAAGGATAATGTGCGCAAAGACAGGATAGGGTGCATCGGTTTCTGCCTCGGCGGCAGAGCTTCTTTCATTGCCAACAGCCTGTTGCCTTTAGCGGCTTCTGTTTCTTTTTACGGCGGTGGTGCGCATACTATTGCCGATAAGGCCGCAGCACTGCATGGCCCGCAATTATTCTTCTGGGGGGGAAAGACCAGCATATAAAACCGGAGCATATAAGGGAGGTAACAGAAGCAGTGCAAGCTGCAGGCAAAGACTACATCAATGTTGTGATCTCTTATGCTGATCATGCTTTTTTCAACGATAAGCGCCCCGCATACAATGCCGATGCGGCTAAAGAAGCATGGGGTATGACCATTGCATTCTTTAACAATAAACTTAAAAGCTGATCTTACGGAGCAGCTCATTAAAAAAATAGTCCCGGCATTATTTATAATGCTGCAATGCATTTTCACTAATACTACGGCCCAAACCATGCCCCTGCCCGAAGGGTTTGTTTTCGATCCGCACAAAGACCTGCGGCAATATACCCCGCTCATCATACCATGTGTAAATTGGCTACAGCAGACACCGCTCGGTGAGCATAAGAATGAGCGGGCGGAGGTGAATAATTTTGTACTGAACTGGCTACAGATAAACCCTGATGTGAATATTAGTATGCCCGATTACTCTTTTACGTTCAATAATATTGACAAGGAGCTGCTGTATCTTTTTATGGAAAGCTGGATCAAGTAGACGCTTCAAATGAAAGACCAGGACATCACCAGGTGCAGTGTGGCCGGCCTCAACGGAATGCTTGATTATTATCAGCAAGGCAAAGCGGCAAGAATTGGCAGCAGCAGCTATCTAGACAACTTGGTAAAAATAAGACAGGCGGGCAAACTACCTGCATTGTTTGACACGGCCCGCAATGCCATGAATACCTATCTGTACCTCGATACGCCAAACCATAAAATAACCTATCAGCACGACGAAAATTATTTTCATTTTAATTTTTACAGCATCAATTTCGTAAGGCCAAGGGCTATTACTTACCGCTATATGCTGGAAGGGTATTATGATAAATGGATCGTAACCAAAGAAGGTTCTGTGACTTACCCAAGGCTACCGTCGGGCAGTTACAATTTTCGGGTACAGGTGTCCATGTTCAGCGATTTCAGTGACCCTGTAGAGCGCAGGTATACGTTCACCATCGCTAAGCCCATTTGGACAGAGCCATGGTTCTTAATGGTTGTCTTATTGCTTTCCGTCTTGCTCATCTATCTCATTATTAAACAAAGGGAAAAAACCTGGAGAATATCGCTCTTCTGAAACACCAGCGCATCGTATTTGAATATGAACATTTGAAAAGCCAGGTGAACCCACATTTTCTATTCAACAGTTTTAATACCCTTGCCAACCTGATAGAAAAAAACCAGAGCGAAGCAATTGATTACTCTGAAAGGCTTTCAGAGCTGTATCGTAGCATACTGGCGCATCATGATAATGACTTTGTATTGCTGGCAGATGAGATCACTGTTCTTAAGAACTACATAGCCATCCAGAAAGGAAGATTTGGAGAGTCATTACAGTTACAGTTAAATATACCGGAGCATGTAATAAAAACAAAAACAATAGTGCCGCTGGCATTACAGATACTGATAGAGAATGTGATCAAGCACAATGTGATATCGGCGCAAAACCCCTTGGTGATCAACATTGAAGCTAATGAAGAAGTGATCATCATCAGGAACGTCATACACCCTAAGATGAGTAAAGAGAAAGGGGAGGGGTTGGGTTTGATCAATATTAAAAGGCGATATGAATTATTAACAAAATACCCCGTGAGCTATGGCCCGCGGGGAAATGAATTTATTGTAACCCTGCCATTATTAGTACTATGAACATCGTAATTATTGAAGACGAGCAGCCTGCAAGAGAGCGGCTGGAAGAAATGCTGAAAAAAATTCTGCCCGCAACAAATGTTGTAGCTACCCACGACAATGTAAAGTCGGCCCATAAATGGTTTGCTCAAAACCCTTTGCCCGATCTTGTTTTGCTGGATATACAACTTGGCGATGGAACAGCATTCGACCTGCTGAAATTAGCGAAGATCGACTGCCCCATCATATTCACGACGGCTTACAGCAAATTTGCGCTGGATGCTTTTAAAGAAAAGAGTATCGACTATTTATTGAAACCGGTAAAGAAAGCTGAATTGGAGGGCGCATTACAAAAGTTGAATGAGTTGAAACAGATATTCAGCAAGCCCGACGTTGCCGCTAACGAATTAAAAGCGGCCGGCGCCAAAGAGTATAAGAAGCGGTTTATGATTCGCCTTGGTGAGCATATACGCACGCTGGCTGTAGAGCAGATCGCCTACTTCATCAGCGAAAATAAATGCACTTTTGCCCGCTCCTACGAAGGATTGAACTACCCCCTCGATAATAACCTCGATACCCTGGAAGAAATGCTCGATCCCCAGGCGTTTTTCAGAATCAACAGGCAATACCTGATCAACTTAAAGGCCATCGACGAAATGAAAATGTATTCTAAAGCGAGGGTCATCGTTAAATTAAAGCCGGCTGCCAAAGAGCTGCCTGTAGTGAGCGCGGAAAGGTCTGCCGACTTCAAGTTGTGGCTGGCAGGCGAATTATGATAAATTATTCATAATGCATTTCACATATCCCGCCTGTCGGGGCCATTTTCCATTCTATCCCTGAAAACTACCGTTTTATCCATATTGCGTTCCGTCATAGTAATGTAATTACTAAGTTTGATAATGGATAAGTATGTGCTTGTAAGCACATAACCTTATTTATTACATAAACACTATTAAAAACCTTATCTATGAAAAAGAAATTTATTCTTATCCCGTTTATCGGCGTGCTCTTGTATGTGTTGTTGTCCAGTTATTCCGAAGGGCCTGCTATTACTGCCGGTATTGAAGGAACAGGTGCAACCGGTTCGGCCGGCTGTAGTTGCCATAATGCATCCTCTACTTCGTCAACAACCGTCTCTATTCAGTTGTTGAGTGGAGGCACCCCGGTAACAACTTATGTGCCAGGGAACACATACACCATCCAGATAACGGGCACACAAACAAGTTCTTCTCTTACGCTACCCCGGTTTGGTTTTCAGTTGATGGTGGTAAAATCATCAGGTTCAGGTTCAGGCAGCGCTGTGAGTACAGGTACATTTGGTACAGCGCCATCAGGTACGCATACCTACAGCCTGAGCGGACGGACTATATTTGAACATTATAATGGAGGTTCGCCGGGGGCGATTTCTGCCACAACGGGTAGCGGTGGTTCCGGTACCACTTATGTGGAATCGATATCCTGGACAGCGCCTGCGGCTGGTACCGGCAGTGTGATTATATATGGGGTCATCAATGCCGTAAACTACAATGGTACTGATGATGCCGGTGATAAATGGAACAATAATTCATTGACAATATGCGAATCTGTCGGGTCGATAACCGGCACTCCGGTAATGTGCGCAGGCGGAACAACTACACTCAACTGTACACCTTCCGGTGGTACATGGAGCAGTGGCAGCACCGGCGTTGCTACTATTACATCAGGGGGCATTGTTTCCGGGCTTACCGGTGCAGGCGGCACATCTGTTATTTCCTATAATGCAGGCTGTTCAGGTACTGCAACCCAAACCGTTACCGTAAATGCCTTGCCTGCCGCTATCGGCGGCCTGCTAGGGGTATGCAGCGGAGCTACAACCACATTAACTGATGCCTCACCTCCCGGTACATGGACGAGTATCAGCCCCTCCATTGCCACCATCACATCCGGAGGGCTTGTTTCCGGCGTTTCCACAACAGGCGGCACCTCACTTATCAGTTTTACGCAAACAGCTACAGGCTGTTCTAATACAGCTATTGTAACTGTAAATCCTTTGCCATCAGCTATTACAGGCGCAGGTACACTATGCCAGGGCGCTACACTTACTCTGGGCGAAACACTTACGGGTGGCACATGGAGCAGTGGCAGCACGGGGGTAGCCACCGTTTCTTCCGGCGGAGTAGTTACGGGGATGGTTACAGGCAGTACCACTTCGGCCACTTCGGTCATTACTTATACTTCGGCGGCAGGTTGCTCGGTTTCTGCAACTGTTACAGTCAATCCGCTACCATCTGCAATATCAGGCGGTACTTCGGGTATCTGCCCCGGCGGAGTTTTAGCGCTCAGCGATCCTTCGGGTACCGGCACATGGGTTAGTGGCAGTACAGGGGTTGCCACAGTAATATCGGGTACGGGTGTTGTTACCGGAGTAAGCCCTGCGGGTGGCACATCTGTTATTACGTTTACATTGCCGCTTACAGGTTGCACGGCAACAAAAATCATTACTGTTAATCCTGCTCCGGGTGCTATAACCGGTTCATTGACTTTATGTCCCGGTGGTAGCTCCACCTTATCAGACCTGGGTGGTGGCACCTGGCTGAGTGGCAGTACGTCAGTGGCTACTATCGGCAGCGCCAGCGGCACAGTAAACGGCATATCCACTACAGGTGGCACATCTATCATTACCTACACATTACCGGTAACAGGCTGCGCCGCTACAACTGTCGTAACGGTAACCCCCACTCCTGCCCCTATTGCAGGCCCGCTCGCTATATGCCAGGGCGCATCAGCTACCCTCACCGAAGGTATTGGTACCTGGACCAGCAGCAACACAGGTATAGCTACCATTGGCTCTTCAAGCGGTGTGGTATCGGGCGTAGTAACAGGTGGCACTAGCCCTGCAACATCTTTGATCACATTTGTGTCCTCGGGTGGTTGCACCACTTCGGCCACTGTTACAGTAAATCCTGCTCCTGCCTCTATTGGAGGCGCTACTGCGGTCTGTGCAGGCTCATCAATATCACTTACCGATGCCACAGGTGGCGGCTTATGGACCAGCAGCGATAATTCCATCGCAACAGTAGGTTCCACGGGCAATGTGAACGGGCTGGTGGCATCATCAGTTAATATTACTTATACAATACCCGGCAGTGGTTGCTTTGCTGTAGCCCCTGTGGTTGTCAACCCTCTGCCTTCACCGATCGGTGGTGCTACTAATGTTTGCTCGGGTTCATCTGTTACATTAACAGATGGCGGCAGCGGCTCCTGGACCAGTAGTGATCCTACTATTACCTCTATAGGCGCCACTTCAGGCTCTGCAACAGGTGTCAGTACTCTGGGAGGAACTGTATTGATCACCTATACTTTGCCCGTTACCGGGTGCAGCACTACAACGTTATTTACGGTAAACCCATTGCCCTCGGCTATATCAGGCCCTGCGGCATTATGCGCAGGCGGCAGCAGTTATACGCTTTCTGATGGCGGCGGCGGCACGTGGGCCAGCAGCAACACAACTGTTGCTCCTATTACTTCCTCCGGTGTCATCAATACAGGTGTTACAGGTATTGAAGTTAATGCCACGATCACTTACACACTGCTTACCGGTTGTAGTAAAACAACGATCGTTTCGGTAAATCCATTGCCCGGCATTATATCAGGTTCCGCAGGCGTATGCGTTGGTAGCAGTACAACACTTACCGATGGCGGCGGCGGTACATGGACCAGCAGTGATGGCACTATTGCAGGGGCAGGGTCACTTACAGGTATCATCACCGGCGTGGCTATAGGCACCGCAACCATTACTTATACGTTGCCCACAGGTTGTCTGCGTGTAGCTACAGAAACTGTAAACCCTGCTGCATCGGCCATATCAGGCCCATTCAGTGTTTGCCGTGGCGCTACCACTACATTGACTGATGGCGGCGGCGGTACATGGGCCAGCAGTAATACGACCATAGCGCCGATAGGTTCTGCATCAGGCACTATTACCGGTGGCGCGGTTACTACCCCCGTCACTGCAACCATTACATATACCTTACTTACCGGCTGCTCGGCAATTGCTGTAGTTACCGTTAACCCTATATCTGCGATCACAGGTGTTTCCTCTATATGTTCCGGCCTCACTACCTTAGTGGCCGATGCTACGACTGGCGGCACGTGGAGCAGCAGCGATGCAAGCGTGGCTGCAATAGGCTCATCAAGCGGGTCTGTGTTTAGCGGCACGCCGGGTTCTGCGGTCATCACTTATACAACAGCCGCAGGTTGCACCAGCGCTACAACATTATCTGTTATCTCTTCCCCCGCACCAATCGCAGGGTCGAACGAGATATGCCTCGGCTCACCAAACGCATTATCAGATGCAGGCGGCGGCCTGTGGACCAGCAGCGCACCCGCAACCGCGAGCGTTGGCTCAACCGGTATTGTTACCGGCCTTGCATTGGGTACAGCTACCATTAATTACTCACTCGGTACGGGTTGCACTGTTGTATTGCCGGTAACGGTAAATGCTGCTGTAGCATCTATATCAGGCGCAACTCATGTATGTGTGGGCGCATCCACTACATTAACAGATGGCGGCACCGGTACATGGACCAGCAGCGATGGCACCATAGCAGGTGTAGGTGCTACAGGTAGTGTGTCAGGCGTTGCCGGTGGTGTAGCTACGATCACTTATACTTTAAGCTCGGGCTGCGCTGCTACTAAGGCTATCACTGTTAACGCATTGCCTGCGGCTATTTCAGGGCAGCTTAATATTTGCATTGGCACTACCACTCCGCTTTCCGATGTCAGCGGCACAGGTGCATGGGTATCAAGCGCAGGCGGCATAGCCTCTCTTGCGCCCACATCAGGCAGTCTTACAGGCATCGCTATAGGTACAACAAATATAACTTTCACCGAAACAAGCACAGGTTGTGCTATCAGCGCTGTAGTTACAGTAAATGCCGCGCCACCTGCTATTACCGGGCCTGCATCAGTATGCCAGGGTTCGGCAGTTACAGAACTCGACGGAAGCGGCACATGGAGCATCAGCAATACCAATGCAACAATAGGTTCAGGTACAGGCACCGTTACCGGCATAGCAGCAGGTACATCTGTTGTTACCTACACCTCCTCTAGAGGGTGTAACGTACTCAGAGCCATAACTATCAATACACTGCCACCGGCTATCGGCGGCTCTACACTTTTGTGTGCCAATGCGACTGCTTCGTTTACAGACGGATCTACAGGAGGCGCATGGAGCATTGCCCCGACATCTGTGGGTACAGTTGCGGCTACATCAGGTGTGGTTACGGGTATTTCTACCGGCACGGCCCTGCTTACCTATACTTTAGCCACAGGTTGTGCTATATCAACTATCGTAACAGTAAACCCTGCGCCATCGGCTATCAGCGGCACCACGCATGTTTGTGCAGGCGGCTCCGTAACGCTTACAGACGCCGGCGGCTCCTGGAGCAGCAGCCCTTCAACTATAGCAGGTGTAGACGCTGCTTCAGGGCTTGTTACCGGCTTTGCGGGTGGCTCTGCGGTTATCACTTATACATTACCTACAGGTTGTACAGCTACCGTGCCATTCACTGTGTATTCATTGCCAGGGGCTATTTCAGGGCCTGGTGCGGTATGTATCGGCTCGGGTATAGCTCTTACCGACGGAGGCACAGGCACCTGGAGCAGCAGCGACATTACCGAGGCTTCTGTTGGCTCCATTAGCGGTGTGGTTACGGGTATCAGCAGCGGTACTCCTTTAATTACTTATACGGTTGCTTCTTCCGGCTGCCAGATCGCCAGGGCTATTACCGTAAATGTGCTGCCGGGCCTCATATCAGGCACTGCTGTTTTTTGCGCCGGTGATACTGCAACATTAAGTGACGGCTCGGGTGGCGGCGTATGGGCCAGCAGTAGCAGCACTGCTGCAGGCGTTGGCTCGGCTACCGGCTTTGTTACCACACGGGCAGGCGGCACACCAACCATTAGCTACACATTGCCTACTGGCTGCTCTTCTACGTATATTCTTACTATAAATGCCCTTCCTGCAACTATCGGAGGTACACTCCATGTATGTAATACATCCACCACAACACTCTCCGAGACCGGTGGCGGCACATGGGCCAGCAGCAATACTGCTGTTGCAGGTGTCGGTTCCGCAAGCGGCCTTGTATCGGCTGTAGCTGTTGGCACCGCGACCATTACCTATACACTGCCTACAGGATGTATGTGCACAGCCGCTGTGACCGTTAACCCATTGCCTGATGCAGGCACTGTTGCCGGTGCATCAAGTGTTTGTGTGGGAGCGCGTATCACACTTACTGATACGGCCACAGGTGGCATATGGACCAGCTTACATACCGCTACGGCAACCGTGGTACCCACCACAGGTGTGGTATTGGGCGTAGTGCCGGGTGTGGATACGATTAACTACAGGGTTACTAATAGCTGTGGAGCAGATACGGCAAGAATGGTTGTTACTGTCAACCCGCTGGCTGTTTCGGGTTCTGTTTCGGGTGCTACCATTGTATGTATGAGCGCGCCGGTAACACTTGCGGATACTGTATCAGGCGGTGTTTGGAGCAGCGGCAATACGGCTGTAGCTACTGTAGGGACAAGCTCAGGTGTTGTAAGCGGTGTAAGCGCTGGAATAGTGTCCATCTCGTATTCTGTGACCAACATATGTAATACGGCTGTAGCTATATTCAGGGATACAGTGGTCGCATTGCCTTCGCCCGGCACCATAGCAGGCGAAGACAGTGTATGCGCAGGCAGCATGATCTCGCTTACTGATACAGCTATCGGCGGCACCTGGACCACCAGCAACGGCAATGCTACAGTATCCCCGACCGGTGTGGTTACGGGTATTGCAGCAGGTACTGATACCATCGGCTATTCTTTGTCTTCTATTTGCGGCCCTGCTACAGCGCAATTTATTGTGCATGTAAAAGCTGCGGGTACCTGCAACACCGGTGTGGCACAGGTTGCGTCTTCAGCAGTATTCAATGTATATCCTAATCCTTCTACTGGTACATTTACCATAGAGATACCGCAAACCGTTAACGGCTCTGTGGTGACTATATGTGATGTACTCGGCAAAGTGATAGACCGTAGGGTGATCAGCGATCATACGCCTCAGCAAGCCCTGTTCAACCTGTCTAATGTAGCTCCCGGTAGCTATATCATCAGGGTAGATGCAGGGGATATGACCTACAGGAACAAAATAGTGATCTGGTAAAATATTGTAGCTACGGCTACAGATACAAAACAATACTTTCTTCATAAGAAAGCACTCTTTAAACCAGGCCCGAGATAGATTTTGGCTGTTCACCACAGTCGGGATGTATCCCGGGCCTTTTTATGGTATGTTTATTAGGATTTTTTTCTAAATTTGTTTCATCCCACGGGATAGCTTGCTAATATTCATTGAATCATCCACACTATATGAGATCAGGATCTACATTATTATTTTTATTGTCTTTTGTTATTTGCTCGCAGCAGCTCAGGGCGCAGTACATCTCTACATATGCAGGTACAGGCTACGGAGCCGCCACCGGCACCGGCGGATACACGGGTGATAATGGCTATGCTGTATCGGCAGAGCTGAACAGCAGCACCGGTGTGACCTTTGATGGCGCCGGCAACGTATACATAGCAGATCGTGGCAACAACGCTGTGCGCAAAATAAATACCCTCGGCATTATTACTACAATAGCAGGCAGCAGCACTGCAGGCTACACAGGCGATAACGGCCCCGCAATTGATGCCACGTTAAATGCCCCCTACAGCGTGGCTGTAGACGGATCTGGCAATGTATTCATTGCTGATGGCGGCAACAATGTGATCAGGAAGATCAATACTGCCGGTACCATCATTACTTATGCAGGCAATGGCACGGCGGGCTATTCAGGCGATGGTTTTGCGGCAAGCACAGCACAGCTCAGTAATCCAGAAGGTATATCGCTGGATAACGCAGGTAATTTATACATAGCCGATGCAGGCAACCATGCAATACGCGAAGTGAGCAACAGTGGCGTTGTTATCTTCACTATAGCCGGTACCGGCACAGCGGGCTATAGCGGTGATGGCGGTCCGGCTAACCTTGCGCAGTTCAACGGACCTTCGGCTGTGGCAACAGATATTTATGGCAACCTGTACGTTGCCGACCGCAATAATAATGCGATCAGGAAGATCACTAACAGCACAGGTAATATCAGCACTATTGCGGGTAATGGAGCTGTAGGATCTGGCGGCGATAATGGCCCTGCGGCAGCAGCGCAGCTGCATTCACCCGCAGGTGTTTCCATATACGGGTTTGGCAATATTTACATTTCAGACCAGGGCAATAATGTGATCCGTAAGATAGATACTGCGGGTACTATTACCCTCTTTGCAGGCACTTACCGCAACGGCTACCTCGGCGATGGCGGCCTGGCCACACATGCCGAAATGAGCTCGCCCACAGGCCTGGCAGTTGATGGCCTGGAAAGGGTGTATATAGCAGACTATGACAATAATGTCATCAGGCTGGTGAGTAATGCCGTGCCTGCCGCTGTGGCCGTAGTCGCCAACATGGAAGCTATGAATGTATACCCTAACCCCACAACAGGCAGCGTGAGCATTACATTGCCCGGCAGCGCCTCCGCCACCATAACGGTGATGAATGTACTGGGAAGTGTTGTGGCCGTTAAAGAAGTGCCAACGGCTACGCAGGTAACTGCAATGCAATTGAATAACCTGCCTGAAGGTACCTACCTTTTGAAGGCAAGCACCGCAGGTAAAACATACACCCAGGTATTGCAGCTTACAGGTAAGTAATCATCTGAGGCACACCGGAAATATACTGCTTTCCATTATTTTGGAGGCATGGTTTTTTAGTATAACCTTATACTGATTTCTTATTTACGATCTTGCCTTTTTTCATTCCTGATTCCTATAACTTTGAACTACAAACTATAAAAACATAAAAAACTATGGCACATTCACTTTCCCCTTTACCGTATGCTTATGACGCGCTGGAGCCGCATATAGATGCGCAAACCATGCAGATACACCACGACAAGCACCACCAGGCTTATGTGGACAACCTGAACAAAGCCCTTGCAGGCACAGGCGATGAAGATAAATCGCTTGAAGAGCTGATGGCTAATATATCTTCTTATGCACCGGCTGTACGCAACAATGGTGGCGGGCATTACAACCACACTTTATTCTGGAACATACTGGGTAATAACGGCAGCCAGCCTACAGGCGACCTGGCGAAAGCCATAGACGAGGCATTCGGATCATTGGATGCGCTGAAAGAAAAGATGAGTACCGCGGGTGCCACGCGCTTTGGCAGTGGCTGGGCATGGCTGCTGGTAAGTGACGGCAAGCTGGTGGTAAGTTCTACTCCTAACCAGGACAATCCATTGATGGACATAGCCGAAGTACAGGGCCACCCGATACTGGGCATTGATGTATGGGAACATGCCTACTACCTCAAATACCAGAACAAACGCCCGGACTATCTGAAAGCGATATGGAACGTGATCAACTGGGATGCAGTAAATATGCGCTACAAAGCAGCATTGTAAGCTGACCCTTTTATATGATAATTGAGTGAGAGCCGTGCAGACAGCACGGCTCTTGTTATGATTACCTTACACCAAAAGAAAATCCTGCACCTACGATGATACCACCGGGAGACAACAGGTTCATGGTGGCTGTAGAGTTACTGCTGATCGGGTCGCCTGCAGTCTGGTCGAATCGGTCGCCCATAAGCGGTACAGACCAGCCCAGTTCCAGGTAGAACTTGTTGATGCGCTTCCTGCCTATGCTCCAGTAACGGTATGCTGCAAGGAATACATTTGTTTGTGCGTTCAGGTTAAGGGTCACTTGTTCTGTATTGCCATAAACCGTTTCAAGGTTGTCCGTGAAATTCGTTAACCCGGTATTATGGGTAACACCACCACCAAACGCCCACCCTGTATGGCCGGGCCTCAGGAAGTATTTACCGCCAATGTATATTTTGTCGCCCCATGTGCTGATGCCGGCACCTGCTCCCAGCAATAGCTTTTGGCCTACAGGCACATCAATGCCTACGCCTACAAGGCCGGTATTGTTATTGATACCTGTACTGGTGGTTATGTACAATACAGGCGGGCGGCCTGTGTATTCTTTTTTCGTCTCCTTATAATGAGATTTCTCTGTGCCGTCCTGTGCAAATGAATGAGCGCAAAATAATAAAGCGATCAATGTAGTAGTGAGTTGTTTCATTTTTAATGGTTAAAGCGTAAAGATATTTTTTTTGGTAAACAGATCTGTGTGCAATTTACAATAATTAGCGTTCAAGGTCGAGCAGCATAGCTTTCGCTTTTTCGTTGTCTGGATGTTTTTTGATAAGATGTTCCAGGCATTTCTTTGCTTTGTCCGGCTGCTGGTCGCCGTGATACCATACTGCGAGGTTCACGAGGTTTTGTTCATAGTCGGGATCCAGGTCATTGGCCCTAGTCATGTAATCGTAGGCCATAGCGTTATTGCCCTGTTGCATATATATGTAGCCCAGGTTGGTGTTTGCACTCACATGGTTTGGGTTCTCACCAACCACAAATTGAAACACTTTCTGTGCTTCCTCCACCTTACCCAGAGCCAGCAGGCAGGTGGCGTATTTATTCTCAAAATCCAGCGAATACTGCCATATCTGCGTAGCACGTAGGTACCAGGGCAGGGCGCTATCGTATTGCTGTAGCTGGTAGTATGCCTCGCCTGCACGGTAGGCGGTCCATGCATCCTTTATGGCTGTGGGTTGCAGTTGTGTGGCATATGCGGCTACCTGCTGGTAATTATGTAAAAGGAAGTAGACACGTATGTAATCGCGGTTCTGCTTTTTAGTAGCCTCTATATTGCGTTGCCTGCCTAGGTAAAGCAATGCAGAATCAAGTAAACCTTTTGTTGGTGCGTATCGCTCATAAAATTCCATATAGCCACGCGCTGTGGTTATGGCATCCGTCTTATTGTTGTTGATACATTTAAGACCCAGGAATGCGGTGATCTTTTCCTTCGCACTGTCTTCCACAGGGCGCTTGCGGATGAAGTGATCGGTAACTGCCACGTGGGGTATGTCTATACTGCCGTTGTGCGGCATGTGGCAGGTAACGCAGTCATTATTCTTTACGGCGCGTGCCTGTGCTGTTTCGGTGCATTGATGCTGACCGGGTGCATTGTTGTGGCAGCTTTGGCAGGCATTAATATACTGTGTACGTGGTGTGAACTTCACGCTCACGTGCGGGTTGTGGCAGGTAATGCAGCTCATTTTGCCACTCTGCACATAGCACTGGCTTTTCTTCATGCGCTCCACGTGCGATGCCATGATCATTTTATCCTGCGCGCCTTCATACTCGGGCATGTATACATTCATCACCTCTGATAGCTTCATGCCGGGATGGAAGTCGAAGAATGTTTTGCCGTCATTGAGGACAGCTATGCCTTGGAGGTGGCAGCGTTGGCATACATTGTTTTGCAACTCAGTGGGCAGCCTCCGTGGGTTCACAATGGTATAGTCAGGCCCCTTTGATGTATCTACCGGCAGGTTGTTTTTTCGGTCTTCCACATGCAGGCTTCCGGGGCCATGACAGCGTTCACAGTCTATGCCTGTTTTCAGCGCAGTGTATTTGTTTTCGCTGTTGGCCACAAATTCGGGATAGCCGTTGTGGCAGCTCATACACTCTATTTCTATCAGGCGCTGAAAGCGGGTGTTGGCGCCTTTCTCAAACCCCGGTGCGAGGTCCCATCTATGCTTCTGTGTATAGAAGGTGATAGGTGCCTGGTAAAGGTATCCATTCACGCCAAAGATGTGCGAGTTGGTGTGCTGGCCTGAACCAACGATGTAATCTACACGCTGTATGCGTTTATGCACAGTATCACCGTTCTCCACCCTAAACTCCATGATGAAGAAAGAGTCTTTATTGAAGTAAGGTTTGTAATAGTAGTCGAGTGCAGAATCATACACCAGGGAATGTGCGGGCGAAAAATCTGCTGCGGTCTTTTCCTTCGTGGCCAGGCCGAAGGATTGCCCCATGCCCGTTTGTATAAAGGTCTGGTACACACTCTCGTGGCAGGTACGGCACGTTTGCATACCTACATAGTGCGCGGAGGTATCATACACATTCTTCCACAACGACGTTTCGTGCGGTTCCTCATCATCATTAGTTTCTGCCGGTGTATCGCAAAAGAATGCAGGCAATGTTATCGTGAACAGTGCAAGCAGCAACAGCAATCTTTTGAGCAGGCGTGAGGACATTAATAGGTTATTCTAGTTTCATGAGGTTATTCGTATGTGTTTTTCCGAATTTTATTAATAGAAAGTCATTATTTATTTATATCCGGGCAGCATTGGCGGAAAAACGCATTGAATGAAATGTAGAACAGGAAAGACTTACAGGCTTACATTAATAGATGTTGCAGGTAACTCAATTTGCAATTTAACTTTGGCCTTCAGTGCGGAAAATACCCGCATAACAGTATCGATCGTTGAGTTACCAGCACCGCTTTCAAGTTTTGAGATCTGTGCTTTTTGAACCCCAACAAGCTTGCCTAATTCTTCCTGGGTAAGATGTTGTTCTTTGCGTGCTTGTTTAATAGCATTGCCAATCATATCCATTTGCAATTCGTACTCGAATTTATCCCTATTCGGGGATCCTATCGGGCCTATCAGTTTATCCTGCACTTCATTTAAGGTGTATGTTTTCATTTCGAGCTTTTTTTTGTGTTTATTTGTCTTTAAAATATTTTGTGCGCATTTGTTTGGCTTTTTGCACTTCTTTGGCTGGCACTTTATCTTGTTTTTTTATAAATCCATGTGTTGAAACAACAAGTGTATCTGATTCGGTAGTTTTATCCCAAAATGCAAGCATCCTGTATTGCAAGCCCATAAATGTGTTCTGAATTCCCATATTTCTTCAGTCAGTTTTTTAAACAATTCAGGATCTTTCGAAACTTGTGCTTTACGAATATTATACAATATTTTTTCTCGCTGATTAACAGCCAGGGTGTTTAGAAAGCTAAAGGCTTCTTCCAGGAATACTATATCAAAAAGATTGTCCAATCGATACAAAGATACAAAAAGTATCGTTTCAAGGAAACTTTACCCAAATATAGCCAGCGTATAATTAGACTTGCCTTTTTGTATCAGCACATATTGCCCGTTCAGCAGGTGGTCTTCTTTTATTTTAGCATCGGCTTGTGTTACTTTTTCTTTGTTGATGCTGATACCGCCATTCTGTACCATTTTACGGGCTTCTCCTTTTGAGGTGAGTATCTTGCTGTCTGCAAGAAAGGTGATGAGGTCTATGCCTTCTGCGAGGTCGGCTTTTGCGCCGCTCACCTGTGGTACGCCATCCATCACTTCCAGCAACTGCTGCTCGTTGAGCGAGCGCAATACTTCGATAGAAGACTGCCCGAAGAGTATATCAGAGGCCTGTTTAGCGAATGCGAGGTCTTCTTCGCTATGCACCAGTATGGTCATTTCATCAGCAATAGCTTTTTGCAGCTTGCGCAGGTGTGGCGCTGCTTCATGCTCGGCTATAAGCGCTTTTATTTCATCAACGGGCTTGAAGGAAAATACAAGCGCCATTTTTGCCGCATCAGCATCGGGCAGCTTCATCCAGAACTGGTAGAAAGCATAAGGAGAAGTGCGCTCCCGATCCAGCCAGATATTACCGCCTTCTGATTTGCCGAATTTGCTGCCATCGCTTTTGGTGATGAGCTTGCAGGTGAATGCGAAGCCCTCGCCACCGCCTTTGCGGCGTATGAGCTCAGTACCGGTAACGATATTGCCCCACTGATCAGCGCCGCCCATTTGGAGCTTTACATTGTGGTTATTGAAGAGGTAGTAAAAGTCGTAGCCCTGTATGAGCTGGTAAGTGAATTCTGTGAAAGACATGCCGGTCTCCAGGCGCTTCTGCACAGAGTCTTTGGCTATCATATAATTTACAGGGATGTGCTTACCTACATCGCGTATAAAATCGAGGAAGCTGAAGGATTTGAACCAATCATAATTATTGACCATCACCGCAGCATTGGCAGAGGTTGCGCTGAAATCAAGGAAACGTTCCAACTGTTTGCGGATGCCGTTACAATTGTGTTCAATAGTTGCCACATCGAGCAGGTTGCGCTCCTGCGATTTGCCCGATGGGTCACCTATCATACCGGTTGCGCCGCCTACCAGGGCATAGGGCTTGTGGCCTGCCCTTTGCAGGCGCATGAGCAGGGTTATAGGCAGGAGGCTGCCCACATGCAGGCTATCGGCAGTAGGGTCGAAGCCTATATAGCCGGAGGTCATTTCTTTCTGTAATTGCTCGGCAGCGCCTGGCATTATATCCTGTATAAGGTTTCTTTGTTGTAAGTCGGCTATCAGGTCCATTCCAATAATAATTGAGGGGCAAAAATAGTATTTAGTAGCCGCCTTACAGGCACCGGGATGGGATAATTATACATTAAACTTAATCAGGTGTATTTATTTTTTGCCCGATAGGGGTGGTTTTCTATTTTTTTCGGAAATTTGTCATTATCTTTCGGTACTACTTAACAAAACTTTAGGCGTTGAAACGAATATTACTAGCATTGGCTTTGCTTCTGTCTTTTGGCTTACGGGCGCAGGAGCATCATGAAATAGGATTGATGGTAGGGGTATCTAATTACTACGGAGACCTGCAACCAAAGATGTTCCCGTCGTATGGCTACCAGCCTGTGGCTGGTATCGTTTATAAGTATTTCATGAACCCGCATATCGGTATACGCTTAGGTGCATCTTACACTAACCTCAGCGCTGCAGACAGCATGAGTAATATTAAGGTGAACCAGGAGCGCAACCTTAGTTTTGCCACGCACTTGTTTGAATTTCACGGTGCATTGGAATTCAATCTTTTACCAATAGAGATACTGAAAAGAAAAGCTACTCCTTATTTCTTCGGCGGCGTATCTGCCTTCTATTTCAACCCATATGCACTTGATGACAATGGCGATAAGGTATACCTACGCCCGCTGAGCACCGAAGGCGAAGGATTGCCTATGTACCCGGACCGTAAGCAATACAGCCTCGTAAACCTCGCATTTCCTTTTGGTGCGGGTATGAAGTTCTTCATCGGCCAAAGGATCATGCTCACCGGCGAGGTGGGCTTCCGTTATACCAATACTGATTACCTCGATGATGTGAGCAAATCTTACGTGAACTTGGATACCTTGCAAGCCTATAAAGGCAAACTGGCCAGGCAAATGTCATACCGTGGCAATACAGTAGTAGGATGGGACCACAATAACCCTGACTACGGTTTTCAGCGCGGGGACAGTAAATCGAACGACTGGTTTTATTATGTTAACATCACAGCCACGGTTTACTTCCGGGCACTGGGCAATCCAAGGGAATACCTGAAAACAAAATGCCCAATTTTCTTCAAATAACCCCAGATTGTTAAATTTCTAAAAAAAAATCTTTTCCTAAGCATTTGTTATCGAAAACCTCGTACATTTGTGGTGGGTATATTTTTCATAAGGTGTAAGTAAGGCTTTAGCTATCGTGCTGAGGCCTTACGCTTTTTAGGAAGGCTCCATTTCATTCTCCTTTCAGCAAGGCAATAATTGACCTTCACAACTCCCCTTTTTAAGAAAATTTTTATTTTCCGAAAGATTATTTTTTATTTCGGAATGGCGTATATTTGTGGTGGGTATATTTTTCATAAGGTGTAAGTAAGGCTTTAGCTATCGTGCTGAGGCCTTACGCTTTTTTAGGAAGCCCCGGAAGGTGAGTGCGGAGAAAGATTGGGGGAGCGGATGGTTTCTTCTGCTATCGTTTACCCACTCCGAAATATACCTTAACACTTTCTTCCCAATTTTCTATAACAGTTGTTTATAACTGGCACGTGCATTGATATACCAACATCATGAACAAAGCACTTAAGCTCACCACACTTTTTATTGTACTGGCATGTAGCAGTTACTCGCAAACAACTACTGTTGATGCAACAGATACTACGTATACCATGCAGTTAAAAACAGTGAACATTAGAGCTCGCTGGCTCAATGATACAGACCGCTATCATTACAACCAGATGAAGTTTTATGTAACAACTATATTGCCTTATCTGAACGCTGCCACAAAACTCTTCAATGAGGTGAATGATAAACTGGAACATGAAGATCTTTCAAGAAAAGAACGCAAGGCCTTCATCGCCTCGAAAGAAGAAGCCATGCGCACACAATTTGAGGATAAAGTAAAGACGTTGAATGTAACCCAGGGTGCGCTGCTGGTAAAGCTCATTGCCCGCCAAACGGATGCGAACATATACGTGATACTACAGGATTTTAAGAACCCCTTTGTGGCGCTAAAATGGCAGGCATGGGCGCGTATGAATGGTATGAACCTCGACAGGAAGTACCACCCAGGGGAAGAGCGCGACCTGGAGAATATAATGGAAGAACTTGGGTACCCATTGCCTGCTGCTTACGCTACCTCAAGCAATTAAGGTGTCGTAACAATCAAAAGTTATCGTGGTGTTATTTCGGCATTATTTTAACGGAAAACCACCTGAAAATTCTATATTGCTTGGTGAAATCCTGATGCCATGAAACGAGCCCCATATACATTAGCCGAAGCGGAAAAGATCTGTGCCGAGTATCAATACCTCGTGGGGGAATCGTATGCAACTGGGGGCGATCTGAAGATAGAATGTATTACCACCACGCCATTTGATGAAGTAAGCAAGGAACGTTTTCTTATTCTGTACTTTCTGCTGAACAACGCTGAAGGGGCGAAGGCAAATGAATATAACGGGCTGCTTTTTGATGTGCTGATCATTGGCCGTTCGGCAACAGACCAGCATGAACTGCAACAGGAAGACATATGCTCCTGGTTAATGAAAAATAAGAACCTGAACCCGGTGGCATCAGCCTGATGCCGTACTTAAGTAAAGAGAAGAAACCAGCAACACTTAACCGAATATAAAACAGAAAATAGCCGGACCATATGGGCCGGCTATTTTTATGTATATCGCAAATGCGATGAAAATTTTATTTTACCTGGGCTACCAGCTTCTTGAAAGATTCCGGCTCGTTCATAGCGAGGTCAGCCAGTACTTTACGGTTCAGGTCTATACCCTTAGTTGCCAGCGCGCTGATGAACTTGGAATAGCTCATGCCTTCTTCGCGAACAGCAGCGTTGATACGCACGATCCATAAAGAACGGTAATCGCGTTTTTTCAGCTTGCGGCCTACGAATTTATAACCTTGTCCTTTTTCGAGGACGTTCTTGGCAACCGTATATACGTTTTTGCGTTTGCCGTAGAAGCCTTTCGCTTCTTTCAGTATTTTCTTTCTTCTCGTGCGTGATGCAACAGCATTTACGGAACGTGGCATATGTAATAAATTAAAATCGTGTTATAAAAATTATTTTCCTCCTTTACCCAAAAGAGGTATTATCTCAGGCCCAACATGCGTTTAACCAACGGCTCGTTGCTTTTATGAACGAGACCGTGAACGCGCAAATGGCGTTTGCGGCTCTTTGATTTTTTCGTCAGCAGATGGCTTTTAAAAGCTTTATACCTGCGTATTTTGCCGGTGCCGGTAACGTTGAACGTTTTTTTAGCACGGGAATGCGTCTTCACTTTTGGCATTGTACTTCAGTTTTTGGGATGGCAAAGGTAGCAAAAATTTACAATAGAACGTCAATTTCTGTAAATTTTTTCTTTTTAATATAAAAAGCCCTGAAATGGGCTATTATCAGGCAAATATCGGAAATAATCGGCATCCCGCGCAATGAACCTTTCCTTTTACTATTTTTACGGCACGAACAATCATCAGCTATGGCCATATTGCGATTCAGGGTTTATTGGGAAGAGGACGACCAGACATACAGGGATATAGAAATAACAGGGCACCAGACCTTTGCTGACCTGAATAAGGTAATACTGCAGGCATATGAGTTTGATGGTAAGCACCCGGCTTCATTCTATGAGAGCAACGACAAGTGGATATATGGCCGCGAGATCAGTTCGGAAGTGTTGGTGAATAAAAAAGACGCTCCTGCATTATCTATGCTCAAAACGCCGGTATCGGCTTTGGTTGCTTTGCCTGATCAGAAATTCATGTATGTATATGACCCGGTGAAGAAATGGACCTTCCAGGTGGAACTGATAGGCGTGAACAAAGAGGAAACACCAAGAAGGGTATATCCCTTTGTGTTGCGCAAAGAAGGCATAGCACCTGCCCAATACGGCATCAAAGGGGTGAATCCCGATAAGATAATGGAGATAGAGGAGAAGTATGACCTGGGCGCTGAGGAAATGGCCGAAGGCTTTGGTAATGAGGGTGAAGGAGAAGCGCCTGCTGCCGAGGAGTACACTTCTGATAGCTCAGATGGTATGGAATAATATTCGGCTCAATAATCAACGTGAAAAAGGCTATTATCATTTGCGGGCCCACTGCTGTGGGTAAGACGGCTGTGGCTATACAAGTAGCCCATAGGCTGCGAACTGCCGTAATATCGGCAGACAGCAGGCAATGCTACAAAGAAATGTGCATTGGTACTGCAAAGCCCACCGCAGAAGAACTGAACACGGTGCCTCACTACTTTATTGATGCGTTTTCTGTATGTACTGTTTTATCAGCTGCAGATTATGAATCGCTTGCGCTCGGCTACCTGGATGAAATATTTTCAAAGCAGGGTGCTGCGGTTGTATGCGGCGGCACAGGGCTATATATAAAGGCGCTATGCGAGGGGCTGGATGCCATGCCCGCTGTAGATGAGGCCATAGTTGCAACAATAGAAAACATTTATGCGCAGGAGGGCCTGCCATGGCTGCAACAGGCTGTGCAGCAGGAAGACCCTGAATTTTATGCGCAAGGTGAGATACACAACCCGGCAAGGCTGTTGCGCGCGCTTTCCTTCATCCGTACCACGGGTAAAAGTATTGTACAATATAGGTCTGGCAATAAGAAGCAAAGGGACTTTGAGGTCGTTAAAATAGGGCTGCAACTGCCAAGGGAACTGTTATATGACCGCATTAATAAACGGGTTGATGACATGATGGCTATGGGCTTGCTTGCTGAGGCTGAGGGACTGTACCCGTACAATGATAATAAGAACCTACAGACGGTAGGCTATACAGAGTTGTTTGAATACATGGATGGTAAATGTACCTTGCAGAAAGCTATAGAAAAAATAAAACAGCATACCCGCAACTATGCCAAGCGGCAAATGACGTGGTTTACAAAGGATAAGGAGATAAAGTGGTTCAGCGCTGATGACAGGGACGTGGTAGAAAAGATATTGGCCTTTGCGGATTAGAAGTATTGCCTATAATTTCCTGCGCAGAAAATCAAAAAAGAAGTGCGTTAATGATGCCATCACAACGGCTATAGCGAAATTTTCAGGGGTAAAAATATCGTTGATCGCCCACCACAGGCCATTCTTTTGCGCCAGGCCGGTTTTATTATATTCGCCCATTAAAAGATTGGAATAAAAAAGGAAAATAATAAATCCCACTTCCAAAGTAGACTTCCAGAAAATATCCTTTTTATTGCCCATCATGTAGTAAAAGTAAGAAACATTGGATAAAGACGGCACGATCATCCATAGTTGCTATTACTGCACATATATCTCATCGCAGGCGATCATTGGTTTCTTATTGTCTATGTATCGCCATGTAGGCAGGGCCTGCAGGTTGCTCGCCGTTACCCTTATATATCTTACAGGTTCGCCAGCCTTGGTATGCGGCACTGTAAACTCTTTCACCGCAACTTCATAATGCTCGGTAAGCGCTGCAGCAGGCAGGGTACCCATCTCGTGGTAGCTAACGCCATCGGTTGATGTTTCCACAAGAATTTTTTCGGGCAGAAATATCCTGTGGCGAGGGTCATCAAGGAAGTGCATTTTCACCCGTGCCACCTGCTGGGCCTTGCCCAGGTCTATGGTCGCCACCATGGGTACACCATAAAAGCACAGCCAGTTGTAGCTGAAATCATTATAGCCTGGGTTGCCGTCTATAAGTGTGCGGTTGCCCTTGGCCGGATAATCTTCTGCAAAAGGGAATTGCAGTGAAACAGTGGCATTCAAAGCTTTGGTGCGTGTAACGCCCGCTTTGAAGATAGCATCCCATTCAGCCTGGTACTGGTCGGGGTCATCACCGCCTTCTGATAGTTCGGTAACACCTGCTTTTTTGCAGTTGGCTACAAAGCGTTTCACCCTGTCTTCCATTTTTGGCTTCACCAGCCATGTATCGCGGCTTTGGTTGAAGATGCCATGCTTCTCTATACCATAAAAACGCGCTTGTTGCAATACGGTATATTCCAGCGGCAGGCGGGCCTTCATCACCCGCTCCTGTAGCACAGGGTCGCTTTCTGCTGCGCCTTCTGCCTTATCCAGCAGGTTGCTGTATTGGTCTATAAGGTCAGGTGTCAGGTAGCTTTTCCATTCATTTATTGGGTTGCCATAGATATCGAGCTTGCGGTGCGCTGCCGTCATTTTATCTGTGAGCAGCTCCAGGTATTGTTGCAGGTACTTGCCCGCGGGGCCATAATAATCTTTTAAGAAATCCGTTTCTAGTTGGTGTACATCAGCCTTGCTGTTCTCAAACAGTTTAGCGATAATGTTGACAAGATTTTTCAGATACGCTTTGCGGGTTTAAAATGCTGCCCGACTTGCCAGAAAGATACCAAATTCCATCGTGTAGCAAAGCGCATGTGCTACGAATGTCAGCATTGCGGCTACCAGTTATTCCCACTCGCAGGCACACCGCTTGAAAAGACAAGGACAAGCCTTACTAAGTGGTTTCACGCTATCTACATGATGACCACCACCCGTAATGGTGTTGCTGCTAAGGAAATAGAAAGGGTATTGGGTGTTACCTATAAGTGCGCATGGCGCATGATGCACCAGATACGGATAATAATGGCGGAGGGAACCGAAGGTATGCTTTCAGGTAGTGTACAAGGTGATGAAACAGTAATCGGTGGCTACCAGAGAGGCGGCAAGCGTGGCATGTCTGGTGACAACAAAACAACCGTATTCGGTATGGTTGAAGAAGGTGGTAAGGTCATAATGAAGAAGGTAGAAGACCGCAAGCGTAAAACGTTGCTGCCTATCATTGAAAAGTACGTTGATAAGGGTACGCATATCACCACCGATGAATTGCGTACCTACAGCAATCTTTCAGATAATGGTTATACGCACTCAACCGTTAACCACCTGCAAGAAGAATACGTGAACAAGGACGGCAAGCATACCAATACCATAGAGGGTGTGTGGTCTATACTTAAAAGGTCAATCAGCAGCACCCACGTATGGGTTTCTGATACACACCTGCCTAAATACATTGATGAATTTGAGTTTAGGTACAACAACAGGTTAGCAGACGACCCTATGTTCAAAATCATTATCTCCAACCTTTCCACACCCCTTTACAGGGTAGATAAAAGCACTGGTGAAGTAATTACTGTTTATCAGGAAAAGAGGGCGTAACAAGCCTTGCAAGAATACTGTGAAAGTCTTCGTATTGGTTCGGGTTATTCTCTTTAAGCGGCTTCTTTGCCGCTTTTTTCTTGTCGGCAGGCTTCTTGGGCTTTTCTTTCTGTGACATGATGCAAAAATAAGGAAGTAATTGGAAGCGTTTATTACATTTGGCAGCAAATTACATGCCATGAACAATGATGACATACTTCCGTTAGTGAATATATCTACAGACGATATATTCAAAGACCCGAACGATTTTTTAGATAATACATTAAGGCAGTTATTGCTTGAAACAGATATTAGCCCAGACCCACAACCCAGAGAAGTGATATTCATGCGCAAAGGACAGCGACTAAACACACGGGATATGCATATAGTCATTCAAAAACTACTTAAAGACGGATATGCAGGCTCATTACCCGATAAGGAATGGTATTACATCACCTTTGATGGAGCAA
>Ga0316218_1000475_pt1 | contig 55591 bp, 46 predicted proteins | sample TBH18003metaG_FD_203634 | JGI IMG/M metagenome (GOLD analysis project Ga0316218, IMG submission 203634) | Freshwater microbial communities from Trout Bog Lake, Wisconsin, USA - TBH18003 | ecosystem: Environmental > Aquatic > Freshwater > Lake > Hypolimnion/Profundal zone | place: USA: Wisconsin... | reverse complement strand
GTAAGTGCCCAATATGGTTCCAATAAGCAAAAGAAATGATGTAAGCGTATAGTACCAACTCTTCCACCTTATCTCTTTCGCGTATGGTTTTGTAGCCAGTATAAGTTCTTTACCGGTAAGCATGGGCAAATTTAAGCAACATTTAGAAATAAAAATAACGCATTGGCGGGTATAATGTTAAAATACTACTCGCAAGGCCATACCTGATACACTTATATAATATTAATTTCCTGCTGCAAAGTAATAACTATTAGGCGATAAACCATTACATCATTCAGGATACATACAGGTCCTTTTGCAATGGCCCACCGGGCGTTACCGCATAACTATCCAGGTTAGTTATGCCCTCAGCCTTCAATACATCTTCATCCAAAAACAAGTTGCCGGTGCATTCCTTTGCATCACGCTGCAATATATAATAAGCGCAATCTGCAAGTATCTCCGGCTTCCGGCTTCGGTTAATGAGCATCTCGCCGCCCAGTATATTCTTCACGGCAGCCGTAGCTATCGTGGTAACAGGCCACAGCGAGTTGGCTGCAATGCCATATCCCTTAAATTCCTGCGCCCAACCCAGGCTCATCATACTCATATTATACTTACTAATGGTGTACGCCACTGTTGGTGCTATCCACTTTGGGTTCATATCTATAGGTGGAGATAAAGTAAGTATATGCGGGTTGGCCGATTTTTTCAAAAAAGGAACACAATGTTTGGTAACCAAAAAAGTGCCGCGCACATTAATAGCATGTATCAGGTCGAACCGCTTGGTCTCCGTCTGCTCCGTACTGCTCAAAGATATGGCCGAGGCATTATTGATCAGCATATCTATTCCGCCAAACGTAGTCACCGCCTGCTGCACCGCTGCTATGATCTGCTCCTCGTCCCGTATATCACATTGCACTGCCAGTGCCTTGCCGCCCGCTTCATTCACCTTCTGTGCTACCGAGTATATAGTGCCACCCAGGCGCGGATCTTCCGCCACCGACTTAGCCAGCACCACTATATTCGCACCCTCCCTGGCCAGGCGCAGCGCAATGGCTTCACCTATGCCCCTGCTGGCACCTGTAATAAAAACTGTCTTCGCTTTAAATGACATGATCGCTTATTAAGTAACACCGAAGTTAAGCCAACTATTGAAATTTTAATAGTCAATGTTCATTACCCACAAATAAATTCCGAACGCCAGAAGGGTCGCAGCAATCTTCCTAATCTCTTCTTGAGTTCGGTCAATCGTGAATTTGCCGAATCTTGAACTTGCCGAACGAACCCATATCATCCGTCATACCTTTTCAAGCAAGGACGATTAACCTCTCAACTTATCAACCTATCAACCCTTTAACTAATTAACTAATTAACTTATCACCCGTCCACCATCGCAAAGTGCATGGGCTCTTTATTGCCGCTCCACAGTTACCCGCAGTAAATACCATGTTTCCTCATTACGCTGATGAAGTCCTCACTCCATTTTCCTGCACTCCCAATGGGGTTATCGCCTGCATTAAGATCAATTGCAGCACCCCAACTATGCACAGACAGCACAGAGCTATCAGTAAAGTGTACAATATTGAAGTGGGCATCGCACGATTTGATCTCCTGATGCAACCCGAGTACTTCCAGTTCTGTGAACGCATCATGCAGCAACGGATAAAAGTGCTTGTGTACCTTTATCTCCCGCTCCGGGAACCACGGATGCGCCAGTTGCACATTCCATTGCGTGATCCATTTATGCTCCCAGCCCGGCATACGCGGGTCATCATAGCGCGTATATAACAACAACTGCGCAGGCCCCGAAAAGCACTGCGGTATATTCAATTCCTTGCCTCCGCCTTCCATAAAAACACCCTCCTTTTTGCAAGTTATTTAACCATACAAATACAGCAAAACTATGCCACAGCATAGCCTTTGGGTATTTCTTAACGTAGGGAAATGGATCGCTAAATTATTGCAACATCCGTTGGCGCAATGCCTCGTACATGATCATACCCGCCGCTACGGACACATTAAGGGAATCAAAGTTAGTGACCATGGGTATACGTATCAGCTGATCTGCTTTTTTAAGCACATCTTTGCTGATACCGGTATCCTCGGCACCCATTACAATAACTGTGGGAATAGTAAGGTCACTTTCAAAAACAGGTACGCTGCCCTTCATTTGTGTGCCCAGTATCTGTATACCATTGAGGCGCAGCACATCCATAGCCTGCTGCACAGATGGCGTGCGGCACAGCAATATTTTGCGCAATGCGCCTGCCGATGTTTTTATAGCCTCCTCGGTAAGCGATGCCGCATGAGAGGTGGGCAGTATGATGCCCTGCGCGCCGCAGCAAAGCGCGCTGCGCGCTATAGCGCCTACATTGCGCACATCGGTCACACCATCCAGCATCAGGAACAAAGGCACTTCACCCTTCTCTACTACATAGGATATGCCTGCCTGCAGGTCGGTATATTGCAGCAGCGAGGTCCATGCTACCACGCCCTGGTGTTGCACCTTGGTCAGGTAGTCCAGTTTCTCCACAGGCACCTGGCTCACGGGTATATTCAGTTCCCTTGCCTTTTGTTTTATGGCAGCCACATCAGTGCCGGTAGCCGTGCGCAATAAAAATATCTTCTCTATCGTCACGCCCTGCTCCAATGCTTCCAGCACAGGCTTGCGCCCCACCAGCAATGGCAACGATCTCACAGCGGGCTTCGTATTTCGTCTGTTCTGCTCCAAATGATCGTTTAAATACTGTAACTATGGAATTTAAAAATGTCCGAATCTCCAGATGACACTTTGTCTTAATAATACCATTAGCTAATCAACTAATAGTCACATCAGCTAATTAAAACTAAGCCATATTATGAAACACATGCTGCACATCATCATCGCCTTCCAGCCTTTCTATCAGCTTGAAAACGTCTTCCGATTGCTCTTCGCTCAGTTCTATGGTATTAGCAGGTATCCACTCCAGTTCAGATGAGATAACCGTAAGTTTCTTTTCTTCCAGCGCTTTCAGCATATTGCCAAAGTCGGTGAACCCGCAGCGGATGATCACATTGCCATCGCTGTCTTCGCCTACTTCTTCCAGGCCATAGTCTATGAGTTCCAGCTCCAGTTCGTCCATATCCAGCCCTTCGGGCTTCAGTTTGAACATACCCAGGTGCTTGAACAGGAAGCTTACAGAGCCGCTATTACCGGGTGTACCGCCGCCCTTATTGAAGTGCGAGCGCACATTGGCCACCGTACGTGTGGTATTATCAGTAGCTGTAACCACCAGCAGGGCTATGCCATGCGGCGCATATCCTTCATACAGCACCTCATCATAGTTGCTCTGGTCCTTACCCATCGCATTCTTAATGGCCGCTTCTATGCGGTCTTTAGGCATGTTAAAGGACTTGGCATTCTGCATCACGCGGCGCAGCATAGGGTTGGTATCCGGCTCCGGGCCGCCTTTCTTTACAGCTATTGCTATTTCCTTACCTACACGGCTGAATTGCTTCGCCATGCGGTCGTACCGCGCAAACATTGAGGACTTACGTACTTCAAATATCCTACCCATATATAATTATCCGGTTTTAGAGGGCGCAAAAATAAGAATTGTTTTCCAGTAGTCGCATATTCATACAAAAACAGGAAGCAAATCGCTTCCTGCCCTGTTTTTATGACCAAAAAACGTTAACAAACTACCTTTAAAACTTCACCGTAATGAAGAATACAACAGGCGAGGTGAAATTGCCCTGCCCTACCTTACCATTGCTGCTTACAGGGGCGCTCAGCACCGGATTTGCCATGGTCGGGTCGCTGATACTGATCGTGTTCGTGCTGTTGCCAGAAACATAGTAAAAGCTGGCCTCAGTACCTATCAGCACACTCTTGGTAACGCTGTAACGCAGCCAGCCCATAGGCCCTCCGCCATAGGTAGACGATACAGATTTGGTATCAGTAACCGTACCCGGATCGGTACCTGAAGCATTGGTAGTATTGGTCGTATGGTCGTTATTGGTAGTATACACAAGGTCAAGGCCCGCACCGGCGCTCCATTTCCCTGTTAGTTGAAACAGTTTTTCCACACCCAGCCGTGCCTGCAGGTCATTGATCTTGGTCACAGTAGTAGATATGCCGCCATCATCGCTGCCGGTGGTAGAGTTGTAATTATAACCAATGCCTGCCCTTAATCCCCAGCCCGTTTTCTTTGAATTGATGCTATACGTAAGCAGGTAAGGGTTTACAGCTGTACCTGTAGCCGTTGTGCTGTTATTAAAATTAAATACCTGCCTGATGAGGCCATTCAGTTGCACGCCAATGTATTGGTCATACATTTTGTCTTTGGCTACTGCCTGGTCTGCGGTTTGGGCATGAACATTCTGAATGCATCCTATTGCAAGGATGGCAGCAAGGGATAATTTCTTCATTATTTAATTAAGTTTAAAGGGGTTAGAAAATTTAGGGTCAGTGACCATGTTGTAATCTGTGAAAGCATTGAGGAACGCTACCAGCGCTTCTTTATCAGCATCAGGTATGTTCATCTGCTTGGCAGTACCATCAGCATTCCTGAACTGTTGGTCCAGGTTTTTGCTGCTTTGTATGCCGTGACTGTAATGGTCTATAACATCGCCCAGTGTCTTGTAGCGGCCATCGTGCATGTAAGGCGCCGTGAGTGCTACATTATGCAGGCTCGGCACTTTGAATTTGCCTTTATCCGTATCGTTGCCGGTAATAGTACCCCTGCCTATATCCGTATAGGTAGCATCCAGCCCTATGTCTTTAAAATCCAGCACAGTGTAAGAACTGGAGAAAACGTGGTGGCAATTATCGCAATTATATTTAGAGGTAAACAAAGTGTAACCCGCATACTCCAATGATGAAAGGCCTGTCTGCGCGCCTGAAGCAATGAACTGGTCCACCTTGCTGCCGCTGGAGGTCATTGAAGCCAGGAAGTCGGCCACGCATTCTGATATGCGGTCGGAAGTGATGTTGTTGTCGCCATAAGCATCTGAGAATAAGCTGCTGTAATAGCTTAATGATGATAATTTCTGTGGCAAAGTGTTGAAATCAACAAACCCCATTTCCACGTGGTTGGTGATTGGGCGGGCCACAAGATTGGTCAATATATTTTCCCTGCCATCCCAAAACAATGGTAAGCCCTGGTTAGAAGACAATGTAGTGAACGGCGGAATGACACCACTGTTATCATTACCTTCCAGGTTCGCTATGTTCTTTGAATTACGGTAGGTGAGGCGGCCTTCGTAGCCAACACTGAATGCCACATTATCGGCAAAGCCATAAGCCTGCTTGTGGCAGCTGGCGCACGATATAGCGTTATTTATAGACAAGTGAGAATCATAGAACAATACCCTGCCCAGCGTAGCTTTATTATTGATCGTGGGATCAGAATTAAAACTCATTGCAGAGTAAGTGTAGGGCGTTGAGGGCAGCTCAAGCTCCACTGTGCCGGCAGATTTGCTCACATTCTTTTTGCAGGAATAGCCGATAACGATCAGCGATAAAATGGAGAGTAGTACATACGTTTTCTTCATAAGACACTATTTTATGGGGTAAACAAAATTGGTATATTTTATAAAAAAACGAAAAAATCAATACCAAAGATAATTATTTACAACTTTGGTACATATAAAACGAATTTTTCTTCAAACGCAGGTTCCGGGAAAATATTGTTTACCGCCCACGCCTGCGTTATCTTCTTCAACCCCGACTCCTCTATTTCCTGCTCCAGGTTACCTCCCTTCAGGCATATGAGCCCGTTGTGCAGTTCCTCGCTCTTCCTGCCCCGCCTGATGATAGGGTTCACCCAGTTCCACAGATCGCCAAGCGGCGCTACCGCCCTCGACACTGCAAAATCAAACGTCATTCCTTTTATCTCCTCTACCCTGCCGTGTACCGTCCTTACATTCTGTAATCCTATGGCCGTGGCCACCTCTTCCACTACTTTTATCTTCTTGCCTATACTGTCTACCAGCAAAAAATTCACTTCCGGGAAAAATATGGCCAGGGGTATACCGGGAAAACCGCCACCCGTTCCTATATCCACAATTTTTGTGCCACTTTTGAAATTGCACAACACCGCGATCGCGAGCGAGTGCAGCACATGCTTTTCATAAAGTGCGTCTATATCCTTGCGCGATATAACGTTGATCTTCTCGTTCCATTCTTTATACAGCGCCTCCAGTTGCCCGAACTGCGCCAGTTGCTTATCTGTGAAATCAGAAAAATATTTTAAGATTATGTCCACTGTTGTTTGTTTTTCAGCATTATGTATGGTAGCAGCACAAAGTTATAAATAACCCACCCTATATCGAAACAAGGAAATAAATAAATAAGCCGCTGCTCCTTTACTCTATATGCAGCCACTGCCCACAAGCTCCAGCACAACAGGCACCGCCCAGCCATGATGCCCGCTACAGGGCCACACCCCCACACCAGCCCCAAGAACAACACCCACATAGCCCCATGGGAGATACCATACAGCCCCAGCAGCGCCTTAGGCAACGGCCTGTAATACTTACCTGTAGACATATGCCGCTGTTTTTGACCCAGCCATTCGCTCCACGTCCCTTTGCCATCAGTATAGGTAAAAGCCCGCTTATCGCTCACCACAGCCATATTGCTGCGCGTAGCCACCGCCCGCACCAGCAGGTCATCATCGCCCGATAGCACAGCATTCCATACATCACTGCTCATCGCCATCTGTAACGTTCTTTTAGTGCAGGCCATATTGCGGCCCACAGCCATATAGGGTACTCCCGCGAGGGTATAAGTACTATACTGTAAAAAAGTGTGCAGAGTCTCCCACCCCACAAAGGCATTCAGCGGGCCAGGGGTTGTATTATAGCCACCATAGCCAGCGACTATTTCCTTGCCCTGCGCCAGTGGCGCAACCATGAGAGCGAGCCATTTATTGCTTGAAGGCACACAATCGGCATCTGTGAGCAACAACAGCTCATACTTCGCAGCCTGCATACCCACGCTCAGCGCATACTTCTTTCCTTTAAAGCTACGAACTGCATCACCCGCTATTGTTACCACATTGAGATGGTCATATTTCTCAGCAAATACTTGCAGCACATCAGCAGTATCATCTGTAGACGCATCATTGACCACTATTACCTCAAACAAATTTCCATATCGTTGCCCAAGAACAGCCGACAGGTTTTTCTTTATTTGTATGGCTTCATTCTTTGCACAGATGATGATGCTTACACCGCCTCTTTCGCCTGCGGACACCTCCTGAACAATAGGCAGCCATAGTATACGCACAAAGAAGAACAACGCATAAACGCATTGCACCACTACCGCCACCAGGAATACCCAATACAACATCAGCAGCAAAGGTAGCAGCCGATTTACTTTATACACTATCTGTCATTCAAAAAGACACTTACCTTTGCACTTCCAATGAACGAGGTATATCTCTTACTAGGCAGCAACGAAGGCAACCGTATGCAATGGATGCAGCGCGCTATAGATATGCTCTCTGCCCATGGAACTATAGCCCTGCAGTCTTCGGTATACGAAACGGCAGCATGGGGTATAGAAGACCAGCCGGGCTTCCTCAATATGGTGGTACTGCTGCAGACCATGTACACTCCCACCCGTCTGCTCACCGGGATACATATAATTGAAAAGGCCCTCGGCAGGCAGCGCGAAGTAAAATGGGGGCCACGGACATTAGACATAGATATTTTGCTATACAACAACGAGCAGGTTGAGTTTCCCGGCCTCATTATTCCCCACCCATTCCTGCACCTGCGCAGGTTCACACTCGTGCCACTCGCAGAGCTGATACCCACCAACATACATCCAACGCTTAACAGAACAATAACCGAATTGCTACAGGATTGCCCCGATCAACTGGAAGTTCAACGCTATACAGGTAATTGATCTTATATATAGCTACTCCATACCTATTTCTGCCTCAATTAAGAAAATATGCAACAATTTATTTGTTTTTATAACAAAATACTTGCATCCTAACTGTATTTTATTTACCTTAACCATCGTAAATTCGCCGACCGGAAGGAAAACCCACCTCCTACAATAGATATATAATTATCGAATTGTAACTTTTAGTTAAAAAATGTGTATGGAAGCTGCTAGTAAGACAAAGATCAATCTTAAAAAAGAATTACATAAATATTTCGGTTTTGACACCTTCAAGGGTGAGCAGGAAAAGATCATCAGGAGTATCCTCGACCGCAGAGATACATTTGTCATCATGCCTACAGGAGGCGGCAAATCGCTCTGCTACCAGTTGCCCGCATTGCTCAGCGAGGGAGTGGCCATCATCGTATCGCCGCTCATAGCCCTGATGAAGAACCAGGTAGACCTGATACGCGGATACAGCGACAGCGACAATATTGCGCATTTTCTGAATTCAACACTCAGCAAGGCACAGCAGAAAAAAGTAAAGTCCGACCTCACCGAAGGCATCACCAAGATGCTGTATGTGGCGCCCGAAACCCTTACCAAGCAGGAAAACATTGCGTTCTTCTCCGACCTCAATATCTCCTTTATTGCCGTAGATGAAGCGCACTGTATCTCTGAATGGGGACACGATTTCCGCCCTGAGTACCGCAAGCTCCGCGACATGATCAATATGATAGATGCCGACCTGCCCATCATCGCCCTTACAGCCACGGCCACCCCAAAGGTGCAGGATGATATTGTAAAGAACCTCACGCTGCACGAAGCCAACATATTCATAGACTCCTTCAACCGCCCCAACCTCTACTACGAAATCGTACCTAAGGGCAGTAAGGAGCAAACATTAAAAAGCATTGTCAAATTCATCAATACGATGAAGGGCAAGAGCGGGATCATATATACACTCAACCGTAAGACCACCGAAGAGCTGGCCAATACGTTACAGGCCAATGGCATCACTGCTGTAGCCTACCATGCAGGCCTTGAAGGGCCGCTAAGGTCGCAAAGGCAAGACCAGTTCCTCATGGAAAAGGTGGATGTGATCGTAGCTACCATAGCATTCGGTATGGGCATTGATAAGCCCGATGTGCGATTTGTGATCCATTACAACATACCTAAATCATTAGAGAACTACTACCAGGAAACCGGCCGTGCAGGCCGCGACGGCATGGAAGGCAAATGCCTCCTTTACTACTCCATAAAGGATGTGCAGAAGTTGGAACACCTGATGCGCGACAAGCCACTCAGCGAGCGCGAAATGGGCGCGCAGCTGATCTCTGAAACATTGGCGTATGTAGAGAGCGGCGTATGCCGCCGCAAGCTGCTGCTGCATTACTTCGGAGAGCCTTACAAAACAGAGAACTGCGGCCATTGCGACAACTGCAAGAACCCTAAAGAAAAACTGGAAGTAAAGGACAGTGTAAAAATAACACTGGATACCATAAAAGAACTGGACGAGCGCTTCAGCATTGATTATGTGGTGAACATAATCCTGGGCCGCGCTAATCCGCAGATCAATACCTTCCGCCACGATAAGCTTAAATCTTTCGGCACCGGGCTCGTGATGAAGATGGATGCCAACTTCTGGAATTCACTCATCAGGCAGATGATGCTCGAAGGCATGATCCGCAAAGACATCGAAGAATATGGCCTGCTGAAAATAACCGAGAAGGGCGAGAAATTCCTGAAGAAACCTTACTCTATTATGGTCGCCCTCAATCATCAATACGAAGAAGCCACCGGCGATGATGATGAAGTGAACACAGGCAGCGGCCCTGCCACTACCGACCCCGTACTCTTCGACCTGTTGAAGAATATGCGCAAGCAGGTGGCCAAGGAAAAGAACCTCCCGCCATTCGTTATCTTCCTCGAAAACTCGCTGGAAGACATGGCCACCAACTACCCAACCACACTGCCCGAGCTGGAAAAGATACAGGGCGTGAGCAAGGGCAAGGCCATGCGCTATGGCAAAAAGTTCGTAGACCTCATAGCCAAATACGTAGAAGAGAATGATATAGTGCGCCCCGATGACTTTGTAATGAAGAGCGTGGTGAACAAAAGCGGCATGAAAGTGTTCATCATACAGAACATAGACAAGAAAATACCGCTGGAAACCATCGCTAAGAACAAGGGCCTCAGCCTCGCCGATCTGCTGGTGGAAATGGAAACCATCGTAGCCAGCGGCACACGCCTCAACCTGGACTATTGCCTGGAACAGGAACTGGACGAGAACGAACAGGAAGACATCTTCGACTATTTCCGGGGCAGCCAGGACGATAATATGGACGAAGCCTTCGAAGAATTCAAGGACCGCGATGTCAGCGTAGAACACCTGAAAATGATGCGCATCAAGTTCATGAGTGAATATGCGAATTAAATAAAAAATTAAAACTAAAAAATCAAAAACGCATATCCTTTAGCCCGCAGCCTAGCTGCGGGCTATTTTTTTAGTATATACCAAACTATCCTACAGGCATTCCATATCATACAAAGCTGCTATCAAAATACAACATTACAAAATGGCAGTTGCATACTCGTAATGGATATGGTAAGCATGCCGACCATTCCCCCTAGTGAGCGAGCATTATGCGCTGGCCGAAATGGGGTATGGTAATGTCATTGACTCATGGAAATGGGTGAGCCCCAAAGGGGTGACATTATTATAGAACACATAAAAAAAAACAGACAAGCCCCGAAGGGGTGACATTCTTCCGCGAGAAGAATCTTTAACTATGGGGTTAGAGGATGTCTAAGTAGACATATTGATACCGCTCCCTTATCATGCCTCTGCTACATCAAAATCTATTTTGAATTTCGTACCAACATTTACTTTGCTGGTCATTGTTATCCTGCCGCCCATAGTCTCCACCTGGCTCTTCACCATGTATAGCCACATACCCTTTCCTTCTGCATGGTTGTGAAAACGTTTGTACAGGCCGAAAAGGTCGCTGCGGTACCGCTCCACATCTATTCCTATGCCGTTATCAGAGAACAACAGCTCAATATGGGTACCCGTTTGTGCGGAGGCAATATGGATCACGGGCTTTTCACCGGGCTTCCGGTACTTGATGCTGTTGGATATCAGGTTATAAAATACACTGTACAAATAGCTCTTAATGGTCAGCATTTCATCAACTGCTGCGAAGTCGCATATGATCTCCGCTTCTGCCGCAAGCAGCAAGCTACTGATGCTCAACCTGATGCTTTCCACGATCTCCGAGAACTGCACTACCTGCTTGTTTTCTGTCACCTGGTTCTTGATCTGTAATATCAGGCTCAGGTCCCTGATCACTACATCAAGCCGCTCTACAGCGCCGAACAATGATTCCGTGAAATATACTTTTTCATCCTCCGTAATATCCGGGTCCTGCAATGCCGCTTTTATACCCAGTATATTCGCGATCGGCGACCGCAGGTTATGAGATATGATATAGGAGAATTGCTCCAGCGAATTATTGCGCTGCATAATGTCCTTAATGATCTTGCGCCGCTCTTCGTCCACCTTTAGCTGGCCGGTGATGTCCATGGATATACCCAGCACTGCCTGCTCATTTTTAATGGTCACGAATGGTACTTTTACAGTATAATACTTGCGCACAACACCGTTATGATCGGTAAATGAAGACTCAGGGATAACCTTGCTTTGCCCCGTCAGCAGTACCTCTTCATCCTCCGTCTTGAATTCTTCTAGGTCATTCTCCAACGGAATGATCTCGTCTATCGTCATATTCAGCAGCTGTTCCCGTTCTATCCCGAATAGGTTGGCGTAATTTTCATTGACAAACACAAACCTGCCCTTACTGTCGCGCGCGTAGATAGCCTGCGGTATCAGGTCTATCAGCAGCCGCAGGTTGGCTTGCGACTGCACTAATGCGTAGTGCGCCTCCCTCATTTCGGTCACATCATGCGTTACGCCATGCAGCCGCACAGGCATACCCTCCCTATCTGTATCGTACTTCGTTTGCGAATAAGCGTATTTAAGCGTACCATCATCATGACATATGCGGTGGTAGAATGCCGCGCTCGTCTCCGTTGATTCAACACCACCCGTGATCACTTTCAGAAACGATGGCCTGTCCTGCGGGTGTACCTTTGCGGCCCAGGAGTCAAACGTATGTGAACGGATAGTAGCCGGCAGCCCGTATATCCTGCAAGCCTCTTCACTTAGCACGGCCAGGTCTGTTACCAGGTCCACCTCCCAGGTACCAAAATGAGCAATAGTCTGTGCTTGTTTAAGGCGCAGTTCACTTTCCTGCAATCGCTGCTGCAGTAGCCTCGTATCTTCTTCGGGGTAGCTCTGGTTATCCTCTTTTTCACCAGGCTCTTCAAAATCCATAAGCCGGTTACTATCACCTATACTTTCAAATAATTGCTCCTGGTCACTGGTATTCAGCAAGGTCGCTGGGTCATAACCCGGCGCAGCAAAGCTCATTCCCACCGGCTCTTCTATGCTTTTTTCCTGCTCTTGGCGATCATAGGTATCGCTTATCGTGCGCAGCAGGGGCAGCAAATGTGCAGGCACATTGCGCAAAGTTGCAAAATGCTGTTGCAATTGTTTTTGCAGGACTTTATTCAAATAGATCATTAAAATCAGGCTTTTTCAGAGCTGTCATAAACAGCAATATATCAATAACGTATACCCCCAAACAAGCTACAATATAAAGATAATATTACTACAAACATAGCATTACCAAAAAATTTACAAAATCCCTTCATCGAGGCGATCATTTAAAGGCAAGCATAAAACAAACATCCATAGCATACAACTACAGGCACGACTTTTATACCGCTGATAGCATCTCTGGAAACGCAGTTTTATTTACCTAAAATCCCGGCGAATATGGAGCAGCTCAATGAAGTATTCAGCGCCATCAAAGGACTTTGCGCTAAAGGCGGAACAACGAATAAAGTACGCATCACTGAATTGGAAGCGTCGCCTGTAGGGAAGCTCCTTTCATTTTCGCTGTACCTGTATATAGACATACTGGAACACCTGGAATTGATCGCGTTCAACAATTATTACTCCGGGATCACCCTCACCGAAAAAGGCCGTGCCGCTAATGAGCGTATAGAACCGGGCTACGAATTATATGCCCTTCTTGCCCTGTATTTTGCAAGACAGGTCTGCTTGCTCCTCTTGTTCTGGCCCATGCTCGTAGCACTTCAGAAACCAAATTCGGCACATTCTCCACATTATAAAACCATTCACACTGGTGCGAGTCTACAGCATAGCCATTGAGCGTAGCCGACTCGTGTCTTACCAATTTGGCCGGTTTGCAACCGGCGTAATAGACCAAAACCACTTTTCCCGCCGATGTTGGTGTCCCACCAACATCCTCGCATAGATGACGCAATGCGAGATTAGCAATAAATAAGGCCGGTTTCCATGTAGAGCTTCGAAACACACAATAAAATTAGTCTTACCTAATAAATAAATTTTGTCTTGACATAAAAATACCTAACTTTGCGATGCTAAAGTTTTCGGAGAGTTAATGGTTAATGATTGCCAATACAAACTTCCTAACATACCTTTGCCCGCCCATATAGCTATGCAAAACATTTATACTACATTACAAAAGAGGTTTTACCTCGTATCGCTGATCATAGCAATGGCAACGGTTCCCGCTATGGCACAATATAACCAGGACAGCCTGCAACAGGCCGATGAGCCTGCTGCTGCAACCGCCGACAGTACAACTACCCATGCCCCACGCTTCAATATACATGCGCAGGCCACCTACATATACCAATACCAACCCGCATTTCACTCCCCCTATAGCGGGCAAAACAGCCTGAAGGGTGCGGAAGACAAGGAGAACTCCATCACCTCTACCCTTTATTTAGGTGTGCGGCTATGGAAAGGGGCAGAGATCTACATCAACCCCGAAGTGGCCGGCGGCAGCGGCCTCAGCGGCGCATTCGGCCTGGCGGCTTCTACCAATGGCGAAACATTCCGGGTTGGCGATCCATCTCCCACCCTGTACCTCGCAAGGGGGTATTTTACGCAAACTTTTCAGTTGGGCAAAGCCGGAACTACTAACATACCGGAGGCATATAACGAGCTCGGCGGCGGCAAACCGGATAACTACCTGAAATTTTACATAGGCAAAATGGCGCTCAGCGATATATTTGACAACAACGCCTATGCCGCATCGCCACGTACACAGTTCATGAACTGGTGCCTGATGAACAACGGCGCGTGGGACTATGCCGCCAACCTGCGTGGCTACACCTACGCCTTTGCCGCTGTACTACAACAGGGCAATATGGCCTACAAAGCAGCCCTCGCTACCCTGCCGGTAACCGCCAACGGAAGCGACCTCAATACCGACCTCACCCAGGAATACGCCATCAATGCCGAGATAGACCGCACCATCAAGATACACAAGCGCACTGGCAACATTCGCCTGTTGGGCTATATGAATGATGGCCACATGGGCAATTATGCCGAGGCATTGCAAGAAGCAGGCACAGGCGGCAACCCCAATGTCATTAGCACGCGCGAGTATGGCCGCACCAAAACAGGTATCTGCCTGAGCGCAGACCAGCAGGTCAATGACTTCATGGGGGCCTTCCTCCGCGCCGGCTGGAATGATGGCAAGAACGAAACATGGGCATTCACCGAAGCCGACCGCGAAATATCTGCCGGCATTTCCCTTACAGGCGACAAATGGAACCGCAAAAGCGATAACCTGGCCCTCGCCATAGATGTGAACGGCCTCTCCAAAAGCCACAGGGATTACCTCGCAGCAGGCGGCCTCGGCTTTCAATTGGGGGATGGCGCACTCAACTACGCCAACGAATCAGCCCTGGAACTATACTACACCTACAAGCCCAACCAGGCCAATGGCCTATGGCTCACCGCCGATTACCAGTTCATCCTCAACCCCGGCTACAATGCCGACCGTGGCCCGGTAAATGTATTTTCATTCAGGCTGCATATTGAATTGTAATTTATTGGTTTTCAATTTTTTAAAACAACAATCTCACCAAATACTTAATACTCATATTTCGTCCAGAGGCACGAGGGATCTACACTCGCGATGTCATAATGAAAGTAAAAAAACGGCGTAATAGGCAAATAGACATCTAAATGCGGAACCCTGAAGGGGTTGACTGTGAATAGCCCCGAGCGAAGCTCGGGGTTACATAATCCTCACTCGCCAACCCCAAAGGGGTTGAACATAGACGAAAACCATATTTACACAAAAAGCCCACGGCGGTTACCGTGGGCTATGCTGAGGATCTGATTGCTATTGTTATGCTGCCGGTTCCAGCCTCGGCCCTGCGGCATCACCACCACCTTCAGGGCGCGGGCCACGGTTGGGGCGGTTACGGTTGTTCCGGTTCGGGCGGTTGCCTTGCGGGCGGTCACCCTGTGGCCTATCACCACCTTCCTTTGGGGCAGCGCTTTGTGCTGCATCACCCTGTGGCTTTTCTCCCTGTGGACGATCCGGCCTTGGAGGGCGGTCTCCCTGCGGGCGGTCATTGCGCTGCGGGCGCGGGCCATTATTCTGCCGTTGCGGGCGGTTGCCTTGCTGCTGCTGTGGCCTTGGCGTAGTTGCCTGCCCTTCTGCCGTGTTTGCATTTACCGCACCATCTGCAGCCTGCGGCCGATCAGGATTAGCATTGGGGTTCGGCCTGTTATTTTGCTTCCTGTTATTATTCTGTTGCGGCCTGTTACCCTGCTGATTACCAGGCTGTTGCCCTGGTTTATTTTCACGGGGTGGGCGTGGGCCGTTTTGCCCCTGCTGTGGCTTACCGTCTTGTGGTTTGCGGTCCTGGTTAGACCGGCTACCCTGCTGGTTAGCCCGCGTATCGGGAGCCTTGCCACTACCTGATTTCTTCTTCTTGTTGCCCTTTTCGAGCGCCTTGAGGGTTATCTGGCCTACATCGTTCACAAATCCCATATCGGCTATAATGCCGGCCTTGCTGTCGCGGGTTTCCAGTTCTATAGGGTGCAGCTCATCAGCCTTCTGCCCTGCCTTGTTCAGTTTCTGTATCTCCTTTACCCGGTCTATAGAAAGGGGATATTGCTTGTTGTTATCAGAATAGCTATACCACATCACATTTCTGAAGATGTCTTTCTTCTGTAAATGCGCTATACCCTTCACGGTCTCTATATGCTCGGCATGATCGGGGAAAACCGACAACGCATCCATATAGGTATCTAATTCGTAATTGAGGCAGCACTTCAGCCTGCCGCACTGGCCGGAGAGTTTGGTCTGGTTGATGGAGAGGTTCTGGTAGCGGGCAGCAGTGGTATTCACCGACTTGAAATCGGTAAGCCAGGTGCTGCAACAGAGTTCGCGGCCGCAGGAGCCTATGCCTCCCACCTTGCCGCTTTCCTGCCGGGCGCCTATCTGCTTCATCTCCACCTTCATCTTAAAATCAGTTGCGAAGACGCGTATAAGCTCCCTAAAATCAACACGTTGATCTGCAGTATAGAAGAAAGTGCCTTTCTTGCTGTCGGCCTGTATCTCTACCTCGCACAGCTTCATATCCAGGTTCAGGGTCTTGGCTATCGCACGGGAGCGGATGAGCATTTCGGGCTCGCGCTCCTTCTGCCTGATGCGCATATCTATCTCCTCATCAGTGGCAGGGTGCAGTACACGCTTGGTCACATCGGCATCCCTTACGCCATACTTTTTGAGCTGTAGCTTCACCAATTCACCGGTGAGGCTCACCTGCCCTACATCATAACCACCCACACCTTCAACGGCGAACCAGTCGCCTTTTTCCAGTATGTAATGAGTATTGTTTCGGAAGAATTCTTTACGGCTGCCTTTATTAAAAGACACTTCGACCACCGCATACGGTTTAGCATTGTCATGGAGGGGTAGCGCATTCAGCCAGTCGTATACATTAAGACGATTACAACCACCTGTGCTACAGCCTCCATTACCCTTGCAACCGGAGGGCGCCCCATTGGCACCCGAACCGCAATTGCCACATCCCATTATTCAAATATGTTTATATCGAGCAAGCCCGCAAAAACTTTATCTTTAAAATATATAACTAACACCAACGATCGTTGTTATCACACGCACAGTTATTTGCAGAACACTTGCCAATTGTTAAAAAATAATTACCAACTACAAACCTACGAAAAAATAATTGAAGGATGGTAGCATGATACTTTAAAAGAATGTGTGGTTCCTATGCAGCCATTAATTGGCAGTATCATTCAATCACCAACCGCGCTGCAAATGTTTCGCTTCTTATGATCCCGGAGACTATATAAATGCCCGCCGGCAAGCTTAATTTTACCTGTTGTTCTGCATTGGTTGGAAGGTCAAATGATTGTAGTCTTTTACCATACATATCTGTAATGGTTATTCGGGCATCCTCGCTGGCAGGAGATGCAAGCCGGAGCGTAAAGTGTCCATCCGAAGGATTGGGGGTTATATACAGTCCCGAAACAATGCCTTGCATAGTTGCTACGCCCACATTGGAATGTGATGTGTCGCAGTTCATTACAGAGATCAGGTAGCTTTGGCGGGAAGCCCCGCACAGGTTGGTTACCGTGTACAAAACAGTATCGGCACCAACTGCTGATGCCGTAAACATTCCTGTTGCCGCACCAATGGAGGCATGGGCAGAGGCACTCCATATCCCACCTGGCGTACCGTCCGTAAACAGCACGGTGGAATCTTTACAAGCCATAGCAGGGCCGGTAATGGGGCCAACTGCTGGCAAGCCTTCTATTAGCAGGCTGTAGATGGAACTTGTAGTGCCGCAACTGTTGGTTAAGGAATACACAATGGTATCTGCACCAGTGGCAACAGGTGTAACTACGCCCGTAGCGCCTATTGTGGCCACGGAAGGCGTACTGCTGGCCCACGTGCCGCCGGTAGTGGCATCTGTAAATGTTGCAGGGGAGGCCAGGCAAATGGTATCTGCCCCCGCAATGGCGGCAACCACCGGCACACCCAGCACATTAACGGTATAAGCAGCTACCGCAGTGCCGCAACTGTTGGTAACGGTATAATAAATAATATCTGTACCGGGTGCAATACCGGTAACCGCAGTGGTAAGGCCCGTAGTACTGCTAAGGGTAGCAATACCGGTTGTGCCTGAGCTCCATACGCCGCCGGGTGCAGCATCACTGAATGTCGCAGATACAGCCACACATATACCGGTTGTTCCGGTAATAGTACCTGCAACCGGCAGCGGGTTTACCGTCACATAGACGGTGGTAGCGGCGGTATTGGCGCCATTGCTCACTTGTATCTTGAAGGTATCTGTGCCGGTATAACCGGTGGTGGGCGTATAAGCCCAGCCTGCGGGAACTACAGATGTGCCGGACGTAACCGTGCTGCCCGTACTAATGCCGCCATGAGATGGCGCTAATGTAATACTATAAGTTTCTGTAAGCGCAGTACCGGGGTCTGTAACGGTTAATAAGGAGTTGATGAAGTTGGCAACTGAGTTCTCGCACACCACCAGGCTTTGAGGGCTGCCACCGTCAAAAACAGGTGTAGATGCAGGCGTTACCACACGGATGCGGAAATTATTGGCATCTGCAATATATAAATTGCCAGCGCCATCAGCAACTACGCCACTGGGGTTCCTTAGCTTTGCGGCTGTGGCCGCACCGCCATCGCCGCCATAGGTGGGTGTGCCATCGCCCGCATAGGTACTGATGATGCCGGATGTGTTGATCTTACGGATGCGGTTATTAGACCAGTCTCCGATGTATATACTACCTGCTGCATCAAGCGCAATGCCCATAGGCGCATTTAGATCCGCAGCTGTAGCGGGGCCACCATCGCCGCTGTAGCCGGCAGTACCGGTACCGGCTACAGTAGTGATAATACCTGAAGTATTTATTTTTCTCACGACATTGTCAGATACATCTGAAAAGTACAGATTCCCGGCATCATCAAAAACCAGGAAATAAGGTCCGCCTATTGTTGCCGTTGTAGCTTCCCCCCCATCACCGGTATAGCCGCTGCTGCCTGTACCCGCAAATGTGCTGATGATGCCCGAAGGATTTACTTTCCTTATGCGGTGATTACCGACGTCTGCAATATATACATTGCCCGAACCATCAACAGCTACTCCGGTGCCCCCATTCATCTCAGCCGCTGTGGCTGCGATACCATCACCGCTATATCCTGTAGTACCATTGCCCGCAATTGTGCTGATAATGCCTGAAGTATTTACCTTCCGTATGCGTTCATTTCCTCCATCAGAAAAATAAAGATTCCCTGCCCCATCAACTGCTAAGCCTTTCGGACCACCCATTGTAGCCGCGGTTGCTGCGCCGCCATCGCCACTAAACCCTGAGATCCCATGGTAACCTGCGACCGTGCTGATGATGCCTAAGGTGTTTATTTTCCGGATGCAGTTATTTAATTCATCCGCAATATATATATTACCTGCACCATCAATGGCTACTCCTTGTGGTTCACTTAATGATGCGGCAGTGGCCGCACCACCGTCGCCTAAATAAGTGGATATACCGTTCCCGGCAAATAGATGTATGGTTTGCGCCCTGGCATAATCTATACCAGTTGTCATTAGCAGAAGTAATAAAATGCTTTTTGCTATTTTTTTTGATGGAATAAATAGTCTCATAATGATTTTTTTATTTTTTTTAGCATAGTAGCAGGCTAATCTACTGATTGAGGTAATAAGAATAAAATTGCGCCGCTGTTAATGTGTTCTAACAACGGCGCAAAATAAACCACATCATCTGTTCAGCGATAACCGTAAAATCTGGCTCTGTGCACCGGTGCCAATTTTCACAAAATAGGTACCATTGGTAATGTCGCCGGGTAATTGTATGGATCGGCTAATGCTGCCATTAGCTACAGGCACATCCAGTGCAAGCACCATGTGTCCGGTAATATCAATTATCTCAGCTCTCACCGTTTGCGCATCTAACATAAAGTCTGCTGCACCACTAACCATGAAATTACCATTACTTGGGTTTGGGAACAGGGTTAGCGGCTCTATGGCTTGCGTGGTACTTACCCCCAGTTGGGGATCAACCGTCCTGCAACTAGGGCAAATGGGCATTAGTCCAGGACCCATGGCAGCGCCACAGCCTGTAGTGGGGCTACGGCCTGTTACATAATAATTACCGGATAAGGTAAGATCTGTGCGGAAGGATACAGCACCAGCAATACCAGGAAAAGTGCCTAGAGCTCCATAACTTACAATTCCATATTCATAATCAACGCCAATGTCTGAATTGTCTAATTGTAACCAGGCGCCGGGGGTATGATCGCTTGAAACGTAGGATATGGTATAAATATAAGGTCCGGGAGTGACGCTTATAGTAGGCCCAGTATAATTTCCCGTAGAGCAACCCAAGTTGTCAATAACCTCTGTCTGATAAACACCGGCCTGAGCTGATGTGATCCCGCCCATCTCATAACCTGTGGATGTAGTGCCGACTACACCGCTGTAAGTGGCGTAGGTGCCGGTAGTGGTTCCTACCCACCACCAGTCGTAAGTGTAAGGCGAAACGCCGCCAGTTATTGTAGTGGTAAAACCTGTTGCCGTCCACTCACAGATAGGGCTTGGAAAGGTTGAAGTTAAGCTGGTCACGGTAGGGGAAAGGTCTACGTTAATTGTAGTGCTGACAGTAGAACAACCACTTGATGAAGGCGGCACGTAAAAGATAGTTGCCGTAGTAGAAGGCCCGGTAAACCCACCTGCTACGTTTACAACCCCTGTGCCGGAAATTATAGAAATATCAGAGCTGGTTGTAGACCATGTGCCCGTCGGCAAGGCATCGCTCATCGTTATACTGGTGCCGCCAGAGCAAATAGTTGGTGGCCCAATAATACCCACATCAGCAATGTGAGCAACAACATAACAGCCACCAGGCACCATATAGGTAACTACCGCAATACCACCGGATATACCCGTTACAACACCGGTTGTGGCATTAACAGAAACATTGCTGCCGTCGTCAGTACTCCAGGTGCCGCCTGTTGTCGCATCAGATAGTGTTGTAGTAGCAGTTGCAGAACACAATATCGCGCTGCCTGTAATTGAAAGGGCTGTAGTGCATTGCGCATATACCCGGCCACTCTGTGCCAGGCTAATCATACCGGCGAGCACTATACAGGCCAGTAAATGAAATCGAATCTGTTTTTTTTTTCATACTTTTTGATTTAAAATTTGGTTAGAATTTTTTAAATGAATGAACGATGAAAATTAAAAACACAAACTGTTTTAACTCGTTTGTTTTGATTGAAGAAATATAAAAACAACGAAATGAATATCTGTAGGAATAATGCCGGTACCCGGCGGCTCATACAGCTCTGCTGTATGCAGTATGGTAATGTTGGTTGCTGAATGTTGTTCAGTTTTGATATACTCCCATGCGCAACGAATTTAGTGTGTGATCGTATCCGCTATTGCCCGCTAATTAATATAAAAGTAGAGTTAATTTATTTACTGTGCAATAGCTATTTATAGCTATAAGGAAAAATAACTTGAACCACTAAAATTACTATAGATTTCTACAACCGCCCTATAGAAATTTCATCTTGGGTCGCATTAATTTGTGTCCCCGGAGAGTCTCCCGCTTTTTTTCAGCGGGGACTCTCCGGTTCGCGAAGGACAATCAACACGTATTCAGAAATTGCTCTGTACTCCTATTCATACCTTAAAAACACACTTGTTATACTGAGGTGCATCATAAAGATAGCAAAATATATTTTCAGAATTTGTACTCCTATGGTCAGCCTCATTACCTTTCCTACGCGAACCGGGGAGTCCTCCGCTCAAAAAGCTAAGAGACTCCTGTAAACACAAACAGGCCACCCCTTCGAGTCATCGCCTGCTATCACAAAATACTAATGGACAGGGTGTTTATCGTTGGGATGGCTCACAGCTCTGGCGGCTTTGACGTATTGGTGTTCCTCGCCAAAACCTCGCGCAGAACAAATACATCGGTTATAACCAAACCCAATACCCGCATAGAAATTTCGTCTTGGCTCGCATTAATTTATAACTGACCTTTGTGCCATTAAAGTACGTTTTCCGGTAGGCTTACTTTGTGGTCTTTGTGGTCTGCTTTGTGGCCTTTGTGGTAAAAATTCCAAATCCCCTTCAAAAAAATGGGACATACAATGGGACATACAGAAAATTAAATACGTCCAAAAGCCTTGCCCATATGCACAAGTGTACAAATCATTAATAAGAGTTACCAACAAAAAAAGTTTTCTCCGCGTGGGACATGTGGTTTTTCACATAAAACTACGTGAGCCTGCCGATAGGCAGACAAAAGATCTCCTCTCCTTCGGAGAGGTCGGGTGAGGCTGTAAAAAATGGGACATACAGAAAATTAAATACGTCCACAACCCTTGCCCATAAACACATGTGCGCGAATAATTAATAGGAGTTACCAACAAAAAAAGTTTTCTCCGCGTGGGACATGTGGTTTTTCACATAAAACTACGTGAGCCTGCCGATAGGCAGACAAAAGATCTCCTCTCCTTCGGAGAGGTCGGGTGAGGCTCTAAAAAATGGGACATACAGAAAATTAAATACGTCCACAACCCTTGCCCATAAACACATGTGTGCAAATAATTAATAGGAGTTACCAACAAAAAAAGTTTTCTCCGCGTGGGACATCGTGGTTTTTCACTCGCCACGAAACCACTCCGCGCTATCGCTGGTGAATAACACCGGCGATTGCGTAAAAACAATAAATTGAGTATAAAGCAGTATTTTTGGAGTCAAACAAACCAAACTATGAGAACACATACATTGGCTGCCATAGCCATGGCATCAACATGCTTCCTGGCATCTTGCGGGAACAATACTACTTCCACCACCACATCCACTACCGACAGCGTAAAGGCTGTGCCGCTGGCACCGGTAACACCATCGCCCGATTTCCCCGGCGCTACGCTGACCGTAGGATCGGTGAAAGCAGATAAGGTGGGCAAGGACTCGGCCAAGGTGACTTTTAACTTTGACGTAAAGGGTTACGAACTGAAAATGCAGACCAGCGACAACGGCACCAAGATGTGCAATAACTCTGATAAAGGCCAGCATATACACTTCATACTGGATAATGGCCCGTACAAGGCCCTCTATGACCCTACCAATGATGTGACGCTTGCCAACAACACGGAGCATTACCTCGTGGCATTCCTCTCCCGTTCGTATCACGAGTCTGTAAAGAGCAAGGGTGCGGCAATAGTGTACCATTTTAAAATAGACGAAAAAGGCAACCTCAAAAAGCTGGAAGACCCAAAAACGCCTATGATCACCTACAGCAGGCCAAAGGGTGACTATGCCGGCAAAGACATTGCCAACATATTGCTGGACTTCTACGTATGGAATTGCGAACTGGGAGCTACCGGCTACAAAGTAAAGGCTGATATTGCCAACGAAGACAGGAGTGCACAAACACTTTCTGCAACTATTGACAAATGGGAGCCCCATTTTATTCAAAACCTCGGCACCGGTAAATGCAAAGTAACCCTGACCCTGATAGATAAAGACGGCAAAGCTGTAGAAGGGCCAATGACCACAGCAACAAGGGAGTTTAATTTGAAAGCACAGTAAACTTCATACATTAATATTTTCAGATTTCAACTTTTTAAAAGTTGACAAATCTTCCTCCAAACACAAGAACACATGCCGCCACGCACTACACAACAGTGGATAAAAACAATTTTCATGCTCACACTCGCCATTTTGTTTTTGGCGGGAGCGGTATGTGTATTGCTATTCTGGAAGTAGAGAAGCTCATAAAATAAATCGGGGTTCAACTATTCCCAAATAGCTGAACCCCGATCTTACTAATAACTCTTTACTTTACCAGGTACATCACCTCTTTTACCAGCTTCACGGTACGCGGCACATCGGGCAGGTACTGGGCTACAAGGTTGGATGCGTAGTGCATATTCGCGTCAGCCGAGCAGATACGGCGAATGGGTGCATCGAGGTAATCAAATGCCTCTTTTTGTATGCGGTAGCTGATCTCGGAAGAGATGCTGGCGAATGGCCATTGCTCCTCAACGATCACTAAGCGGTTGGTTTTCTTCACAGACTCAACTATAGTTTGCCAATCGAGCGGGCGGATGGTGCGCAGGTCTATCACCTCTGCGCTGATGCCTTCCTTGGCCAGCTCATCGGCAGCGCCCATGGCCACTTTCATCATCTTGTTGTAAGATACAATGGTCACATCGGTACCGGCACGCTTCACATCGGCCTTGCCTATAGGTATCAGGTACTCTTCTTCCGGCACTTCGCCGGTATCGCCATAAAACGATTCCGACTCCATGAATATCACCGGGTCTTCATCACGTATAGCAGCCTTGAGCAAGCCCTTAGCATCGTATGGATTGATGGTGGAGATCACTTTAAGGCCCGGTACATTGGCATACCAGTTCTCAAAAGCCTGTGAGTGCTGCGCACCCAACTGGCCGGCAGATCCGTTAGGCCCACGGAACACTATAGGGCAGGTAAACTGGCCTGCACTCATAGACACCACCTTGGCGGCATGGTTCACGATCTGGTCTATGGCCAGCTCGGCAAAGTTCCACGTCATAAACTCAATGATGGGGCGTGTGCCATTCATGGCAGCGCCTACACCTATAGCAGCAAAACCAAGCTCGGCAATAGGGGTATCTATAACCCGCCTGGCGCCGAACTCATCGAGCATGCCCTGGCTTACTTTGTAGGCACCATTGTATTGGGCTACTTCCTCACCCATCAGAAATACGTTCTTATCCCTACGCATTTCTTCTTCCATTGCTTCTCTTAATGCTTGTCTTAATGGTATGGTACGCATATATAAATTAAAACTAAAAAATGATCAAGTAAAAACCCTTTGAGGGGCAAAGATAATAATTAAGTGTTTATACCGGCTAAATGAGATCAATGATTAAAAGTAACCGTGCTATAGGCCCCGTTCTCGGCAAATCGCAACTTTAGCTCCTTGTCCGTAAGGCCCAGTATCTCCATGGTCACATGTTCCGACTCGCCCTCAATGGGGTGCAATTCGGTGATCACCAGTTCGCCGGCAGGGGTTATCGTCCAGGTACTGGAGTCTATGCTACCATTGAAGGTAAGCAGCGCAGTGCTATCGGCCCTAAAATCAAAAATGGTATTCTTTACGGCATCCATCTGCATGTTTTTGGCGCTGTCGTACTGCGACTGAAGTATCTTGCGCATACTATCCATATTGGTAACGCCATATACGCGCATATTCACCTCATTGGTGCTGTTTTTGCCTATGGTGTCTATGTATGCCTGTGTATTGAGGAAGAAGCTGTCCATGTCCTTGTTTTCCAGCTTATTGGCATGCCATACGCCCGTCAGCAGTTTGCGTTTATCGTTTTTGCCGGATGTGCAGGCCCACAGCAGTATGGTGAGCAATAAGAGTGGTAGCGCAGAATGTTTTTTCATGGAGCAGATCATAGGGTGCAAAATTAAGCGAATTTAGGATTACCTATCCACGTATTTCTTTTGTTTAAGGTCGCAGAATTCGATAGGTGCCACCCGTCGCATATATATTCCGGCCTTTCACGCGTAAACACAACCGACACGCCCCGAATGGGGCATAATCCCAAAGAATAGGGCATCGCCCTATTAAACGCGACGAACATACCCCATCAACACCACAACCGACACGCCCCGAATGGGGCATAATCCCATAGAATAGGGCATCGCCCTATTAAACGCGTTAATGATCCACGTATTTCTTTTGTTTGAGGTCGTACAGGGCAAAGACTTTATCCTGCTTATTGAGCAGGAAGGCCCTGGAACCGTTCTGCGGCACATCTATCGTAAACTTTTGGGACGGGTATATCTTTTGCTGAAAGAGTATCTCGATCTCTATGGTGCCGGGAGATAGCTCGGAGATGATATTGTAGTTCTTACCGTAACGCGGCATCATCTGGCCATTGATCTTTACGTAAAAGGGGGTTTGTTTATCGCCTTGTATATAGACGTAGGAAAATGGCTGCTGAGCCTGCACGCCAGTGTACAATACCAGGGCACAAAGAACGGTGAATATGTATTTTAGTTGATCACGCACCCTTATCTATCTTTTATTCCAGTTCAATCAGGATAGCACCCTTTTCTACCGCCGTGCGCTCTATTGCTTTGATCGCCTTTACGGTAGCATTTGTAGTGGCTTTGAGTATGTTCTCCATTTTCATAGCCTCAAGTATGATGAGGCCGTCACCCTTATTGATCTGCTGGCCGGGTTCAACAAGTATCTTGAGCACCATGCCGGGCATAGGGGCTTTTATAGGCTCCAGCTTTTGCATAGATTTGAGATCGAGGCCCATATTAGTAAGCAACTGGTCTATAGGCTCCTTGATGGCCATTTTATATACCTGGCCATTGATGCGCAACATCACTTCTTTTGCTTTGCGGTCGGTATGCTCTACTATAGCCGTATAGCTTTTGCCATTGAACAGCACGCTGATGAGGCCATTAGGCTGCTGGCTGGCATCCCAGTCAATAGCAGCATCATTGATGACCATGCGGCCATCTTCTTCTTTTATAGCAAATGTATTCTTGTCATTGACCGTTACCTGCAGCATACGGGTGAGTTGTGTTTAGAGAACAAATGTAGTGAAATGGGGAGAAAATGATTGCAATGAGTTATATCAGACAAACCATCAACTGATCTTCCCCCAATGAGATTGCTTCCCCTGCTGGGCAAGTGAGTGCTTGATAAGCCGGTGCTGCGGCATATCCAGTCGGGGATCAGCAGTGAGTAGCTGCGTAGCAGCGATGCGGGTCTGCTCGAGGATAGCGCTATCGGCAACAATATCTGCGAGTTTGAACTTGAGTATGCCGCTTTGCTTGGTGCCATACATGTCGCCGGGGCCGCGCATAGCCAGGTCCTCTTCGGCTATCTTAAAGCCATCGGTGGTGGATACCATGATCTTCACCCGCTTGTAGCTCTCCTCTGATATTTTATTACCCGTAAGCAGTATACAGTACGACTGGTCGGCACCGCGCCCTACCCTGCCCCTGAGCTGGTGCATCTGCGACAGTCCGAAACGCTCGGCGCTTTCTATAAGCATCACCGAGGCATTAGGTACGTTCACGCCTACCTCTATCACGGTGGTGGCCACCATTACATTGGCCTCGCCCTTTACAAAGCGCTGCATATTACGCTGGCGCTCGCCCGCCTCCTGCCTGCCATGCACCATAGCTATGCGGTACTTATTTTCATTGAACCATATTTTCACCTGCTCGTAGCCGGCCATCAGGCTTTCGTAGTCCATCTTCTCCGACTCCTCTATCAGCGGGTACACAATGTAGGCTTGCCTGCCTTTGTCTACCTCATTGCGCATGAACTCCATCACCCCCATCCGGTTGGCATCGCGGCGGTGTACTGTTTTTATTTCCTTACGCCCTGGGGGCAGCTCGTCTATTACCGATACTTCAAGGTCGCCATACATGGTCATAGCCAGTGTACGGGGTATAGGGGTTGCCGTCATCACCAGCACATGTGGCGGCAACTCATTCTTCTTCCATAACCGCGAACGCTGATCTACACCAAAGCGGTGCTGCTCGTCTATAACGGCCAGGCCCAGGTTTTGAAACTGCACGCTATCCTCTATAAGTGCATGAGTGCCCACTACTATACGCAGCTCGCCATTGGCCAGTCGCTGCAATATCTCTTTGCGAAATTTACCTTTTACGTTGCCGGTAAGCAGCCTCACCTCTATACCCATATCAGCCAGCAACTCGCCAATGCTAAAATAGTGTTGCTGTGCCAGTATCTCGGTAGGCGCCATGATACAGGCCTGGAAACCATTGTCGAGCGCCAGGAGCATAGACATGATGGCGACTATGGTCTTACCACTGCCCACATCACCCTGTAGCAGGCGGTTCATTTGCTTGCCGGAACCGGTATCCTGCCGTATCTCTTTGAGCACACGCTTCTGTGCGCCCGTAAGCTCGAAGGGTAAATGATTTGCAAAAAAGTCATTAAAGTGCTCACCGACCTTGCTGAACAGCCAGCCTTTTTGTGCTGTATGCTGCAACCGAAGGCGGGCGATCATGAGTTGGGAGATGAAAAGCTCCTCCCACTTCAGGCGGTAACGGGCTACTTGCTCGTGCTCCACGCTATCGGGGAAGTGCAGCCAGCGCATAGCGCTGTATCGGTTGCAGAGATTGTACTTACTGAGTATATCCACCGGGAATATCTCCGGCACATCGCCGGGAGATAACCGCTCGAAAAGGGCGGCGGTGAGCTTGGCAAAAGACCTGTTGGTGATGCCCCTTACTTTTAGCTTCTCTGTGGTGGGGTAAACAGGCTGCATACCTGCGGCGGCAGTTTCGCTGGTGATCACCTCTATCTCGGGGTGCGCAATATTGAAATAACCATTGAACAGGCTGACCTTGCCAAAGACAATATAGCGCTCATTCTCGCGCAGTTGCTTCTTCATCCACTGGGCACCCTGGAACCATAACAGATCTATACGGCCGCTGTCGTCGTAGAGCGTAGCTACCAGCCTGCGGCCACGCCCTGTGCCTTCTTCATTGATATTGATAAGAGTGCCTGCCAGTTGCACATATTCGGTAGTAGAGTCTATGCTGCCTATCTTAGTGACCTGTGTGCGATCGAAGTAGCGATAAGGATAGTGATACAGCAGGTCTTCAAATGTGCTGATCTGCAATTCCTGTCGCAGCAGCTCTCCCCTCTGCGGGCCAACACCTTTGAGGAATTCAATTGGTGATTCTAATATGGATAATGAGTGATCGATAGGGTAAAAATAAGGCGGGAAACGCTAAATGCCTATTGCTTTAGATCTTTTATAGATATTCTGCAAAGAAACGCCCATCTGTATGCTACTTAAAAACAGAACATCACGCAGTTCTTTGTATTCTTTCAGCTCCCAATTTCCATTACTATTGATGAAGTGCTGCTCTATCAGTATAAAGTCAGGCTCTATAAGTATGTATTCTTTTAGTGTAGGAATATCACGATATAATTTGAATTTATCGCCACGGTCATAGTTTTTTGTAGACGGTGAAAGCACCTCAAATATGATCGTCGGGTTTAGTAAATTGAAATCATCATTATTGAGCGAAGATGGCTCACCACAGATAACCGAAACATCAGGATATGTAAACAGGCTATTCTGTTCTATGTGAAGACGGGTCACGCTGTTATATGGCTGACAAGGCTTGCCATCTAAAAGAACATCAAGAGAAGTAAGGAGGTTTTTACTGATAAGGTTATGCTGTAATTTGCCTCCGGACATAGCAAATATCCTGCCCTTATAATACTCATGCTTTTCGGTAGCGGCATTTTCCATCTCGAGGTATTCCTCAATGGAATAGCCTTTGTTCCCATAAGACACTGCTGGCTCTTCGACTATCATAGGTTAAAGATACGAAATGTCGCAAAATTAAGGAAATCAGGAATAGACAGAAGAAAACTAGAACATTACGCAACTAATACAGCCTCCAGCTCTTTAAATTCCTTGAGCTGTTTATTGATCCTTGTGCTATTTTCTTTAGTTGATTTTCCCTGTTTCAATTCCGGGTAATATTTATTGATAGCTATTGAGATCAATTTAAAGCTGTACTTGGAAAGGTTGTTTATATTCATTAATTCCTCGATCAATTCACTTAAAAATCGCTCCTTCATATATTCATATTGATCGGCCATTAACTTTGATGGATTCGCCGAGTTGAATTGAATCATCTGATCGGCCTTTTCAATATGCTCAATCAAATCCTGGATCTTATATTTTTGCGAGGCAGTCATAAGACAAATTTAATAAATTATCTCCAAAAATCCTTTCCTGTATTCTTTACCGGCCCTATTCTTTTTGGTTGTTGCCAAAAAGTTGTGCCAATATGCTGTATTACCTATCGTGTAACTATAGTATTTGCTGTTGGGTTCATAGACCTCAACAATATAAGCATCTATGCCATATAAATGATGAGCGCCTTCCATTTTAAAATCATTGACTAAAGCACCTAACTTTTTCATTTGTACCTGATCCAAAAATGTAACTATATCAATATCTTTTGGATTTGCTTTCAATGTCACAAAAGAACCGTCAATCCATTGCTTTAAGCTAACACCGCCTGTATGCTTTCTTAAATCGGCAGAATAGCGAATGTAATTTTCAAAGTTCGTTTTCCGTGTTTCAGATTCAATATCATTTACAAAATACTTTATCATTTCATCTACAGAAGACAAAATGGGCTTGTACGGCTTAAGATTTCCACGGGCATCGAAATAAAGCATAGTTTAAAGATACGAAATGTTATAAAATCACTCAAACTCAAAGCCTATATCCTTGCGGTAATACTTACCATCATAATGTATGAGTGCAGCATTCTCGTATGATTTTTGGAGGGCTTGTTTGATGTTGTCGCCATAAGAGGTGATGGCGAGTACGCGGCCGCCATTGGTAACGATGACATCTTCTTTGCCGGTAGTGCCTGCATGAAACAAGAGGCTGCCCCTTGTGTTCTCGAAGCCCGACATTACACGTCCTTTAGGATAATCGCCGGGATAGCCTTCGGATACCAGCATTACTGCGCCTGCTGCCTTAGGGCTATGTTGCACAGTTACTTCGTTCAGTTTGCCTTCATGCATTTTGAGGATAAGTTCAACGAGGTCATTTTCCAGGCGGGGTACCACCACTTCCGTTTCAGGGTCACCAAAGCGGCAATTGTATTCTATTACGTATGGCTCACCATTTACTTTAATGAGGCCAAAGAAGATAATGCCCTGGTAACTGATGTGTTCTGCCTTTAATCCTTTTACGGTAGGTTCAATGATGCGCTCTGTAACCTTTTGCATGAATGCCTTATCGGCAAATGGCACGGGAGATATGGCGCCCATGCCCCCTGTATTAGGACCGGTATCACCCTCGCCTACCCGTTTGTAATCCTTAGCCTCGGGCAGTATCACATAGTTTGTTCCATCAGTAAAAGCGAACACAGACATTTCTATACCATCAAGGAATTGCTCTATAACTACGGTGGCACTGGATGCGCCGAACTGCTTGTCCATCACCATAGCGCGAAACGCCTTTACCGCCTCTGCTGTGGTTTGTGCTATTACTACCCCCTTTCCGGCAGCCAGGCCATCGGCCTTGATCACTATAGGTGGCTCAGTGCGCTTGATGTAAGCCACCCCCTGCTCAAAACTCTCTTGTGTAAACTCCTTATAGGCCGCAGTAGGTATATTATGCCGCGCCATGAATTTTTTGGAGAAAGCTTTGCTGCCTTCCAACTGCGCACCTTCTTTTGATGGGCCGACAACTATTATGTGCTTCAGTGCGGGATCATTCTTAAAGAAATCCCATATGCCATTGACCAAAGGATCTTCGGGGCCGGGGAACAGAATATCTATTTTATGCTCTATGCAGGCCTTTTTAATACCTTCAAAGTCGTTATAAGACACAGGTAGATTGATGCCATACTCGCTGGTACCGGCATTGCCGGGGGCAATATAAAAGCTACCGCACAGAGGGCTATGGCTCAATTTCCACGCAAGGGCACACTCGCGCCCACCTGATCCTAAAAGAAGAATATTTTTCATTTCTATTTTATTCGCTGCAAAAAAACTAAAATTATCCATGCACTTTCCTTTTTTTTTTTACTTTCACCATGTTTATTAGCAAACATCATTCAACTTATTGTTTATGAGCCAACCGAGCAAGGGCCACCCTAAAGGTTTATATGTGCTGTTCTTCACTGAGATGTGGGAACGTTTCAGTTATTATGGTATGCGCGCCATACTAATGCTGTTCATGGTGAAAATGCTTTCTTTCGACCAGAAATTTGCATCAGGCATATATGGAAATTTTACCGCACTTGTATATTTAACTCCGCTTATCGGTGGTTTTATATCCGACAGGTACTGGGGTAACCGCCGCTCTATTTTCGCGGGAGGTATTACTATGGCGATAGGGCAATTCATTTTATTCTTCTGTGCTTCTATGGTGTCTACAAATATGCACCTGGCACAGATCCTGTTTGTTGTGGGACTTACTGCGCTTGTTGTCGGTAATGGGCTTTTTAAGCCGAATATCTCTACCATGGTGAACCAACTGTATGCACCAACTGACAAAAGAGTAGATGCTGCTTTTTCTATTTTTTACATGGGCATCAACCTTGGCGCTTTCTTTTCCCCGCTTATCTGTGGTAGTCTCGCTGAAAAAGTAGATTATAAATGGGGCTTTTTTGCGGCTGGTATCGGTATGACATGCGGCCTGATTGTATTCCAGTTTTTGAAAAACAAGTATATCGTTACATCTGAAGGTGAACAAATCGGATTGAAACCAGGCAAAAAATCTGATTTACAAGTGAAAGACGTTGATGAGCCACGCAGCAACCAATTTGTACCAAGTGAACAGACCATTAAAGCCAACGCGGGAAAGGAATTTTCCGCAGCCCGTATAGGCATTTGGCTGGTTATCTATGCCGCTCTTTGGTTTGTGTTTATGCAACTCGTCGGGTTTAACTGGATCAGTACATTGGTGTTTGCTACATCGATCGCCGCATCAGGGTTCATTATATCAGACCCAACTTTAACTAAAGTGGACAGAAGCAGGATACTGGTTATATATATCATTGCATTTTTCGTTATCTTTTTCTGGAGCGCGTTTGAACAAGCGGGTGCATCGCTCACCATTTTCGCTGACAAACAAACAGAACGGCATATTTTCGGCTTCGAAATGCCTGCAAGCTGGTTCCAGTCTGTAAATCCACTGGCTATTATCATTTTTGCACCGCTTTTCGCCATACTTTGGACGGGGCTCGGCAAGAGAGGCAAGGAACCCGCATCTCCCGTAAAACAAGCAATCGGCCTGGTGCTACTTTCACTTGGCTTCCTTGTCATTGCCATTGGTGTCAAAGGTGTGGATGGCGCCACAAAAACTTCCATGTTTTGGCTGTTGGGTATGTATATTCTCCACACATTTGGTGAGTTATGCCTATCGCCAATCGGCCTTTCCATGGTTGCGCGACTTTCGCCTGCACGGTTGGGATCTCTGCTCATGGGCGTATGGTTCCTCGCAAACGCCATGGCTAATGATTTTGCCGGCATGCTGGCTAAGTTGTACCCTGAAGCAGGAAAGACGACCAGTTTCTTTGGACACCAGATCGCTACGCTTAACGATTTCTTCATGATATTTGTGTTCCTATCCGGCGCTGCGGCCTTAGTGCTATTTTTAATCTCAAAATGGTTATTAAAGATGATGCAAGGCCTGCGATAAAGTATTTCACAGCGAATCTAAAAAGCGGGGGCTATGCTCCCGCTTTTTCAGTAAATGGAATAAAACAGGGTGAATAAAAATAAAAGTCTATTTTGCAATTCAAATACGCACGCATGACCACAACACAAGACGCAGGCAGCATAACCTTAGAGCAGGTACAGGACTTCAAGGGCAAATATCCAAAACAGCTTTGGCTGCTTTTCCTATCTGAAATGTGGGAGCGGTTTGCATTTTACGGGATGAGGGGAATGCTGACCATCTTTATGGTGGAGCAATTGAAACTGACCGAAAAAGATGCCAATCTTAAGTATGGAGCTATACAGGCGTTCATCTACGCCATGGCATTCGTTGGCGGATTATTTGCGGATAAAATATTGGGCTTCCGCAAATCCATCTTCTGGGGTGGCTTCCTGATGATCATCGGTAGCTTTACACTCGCATTTTCACCGCAGCATTTATATTATATCGGCATCTGCTTTACTATTGTGGGTACCGGGTTCTTCAAACCCAATATATCAACAATGGTAGGCAACTTGTATAAAGCAGGTGACCACAGAAGGGACGCAGGGTTTGGCGTATTTTATTCAGGGATCAATATTGGCGCCTTGCTTGGCGGCTGGCTATGTATTACGGTAGCAAACAACTACTCATGGAATGCGGCATTCTCTCTTGCAGGTATCGGTATGGCATTGGGACTTGGAATATTCATTTTCACCCGCCGCACATTGGGCCCTATAGGCATATCCCCCCTCGCTGCAAAATTCTCTTTGTCTAAGATCAGGATGTACGACATCATGGTGTATGCGGGCTCGTTGTTAGTGATACCATTTATATTAATGCTGATACGCAATACTAACTATACCGACATGTTCATGTACATAGTAGGTCCGGCTGCTTTGCTGTACATTATATTTGAGATCACAAAACTGGATAAAGCAGCCAGGCAAAAAATGGTGGCTGCACTTATTTTCATCATCTTCTCAATATTTTTCTGGGCGTTCTTTGAGCAGGCAGGTGGGTCACTCAGTTTATTTGCCCGTTACAATCTGCATCACGATATACTGGGAATAACATTTGACCCAAACGCTGTAAACAATTCTTCAAACTCACTTTTTGTGATCATCCTCAGCCCGGTTTTCGGGTTGCTATGGCTATGGCTTAGCGGACGAAAAATGGAACCAAACACCGTGATCAAGTTTGGATTAGGTTTTCTGTTCGTAAGCCTCGCTTTCTATGTATTTTTCTATACCCGCTTTTTTGCTGATTCGGCTGGTCTTACTTCATTGAATGTGTTCACACTTGCTTATTTAGTGATCACATTCGGTGAATTGTGTTTATCCCCGATAGGTTTATCGCTGATGACAAAACTGGCGCCACAAAGACTACATGGCATGATGATGGGCATGTGGTTCCTGGCGAGTGCCTACGGACAATACGCAGCAGGCATCTTTGGTGCGGATATGTCTTTAACTAATACCCATGCGACCCTTACCGATAAACTTATGGCTTATACGGATGGGTATAAGAGCCTTTCGCTATATGCACTCATAGCGGGGGTGCTTTTGATCATCCTTTCTCCATTAATACGCAAACTGATGCACGAAGTGCATTAATTTAGCAAATCGATCGTTTCTATTTAACTGGTAATGGCGGTCTTTGATCGCAAAAAAGGATAAATAGATCCTAATATGATGAAGGTCATTTTGGCTGAATATTCTTTTGCCTACATTCGCTATCTGAAGTGAAGCAGCAAAAATGAATAATTATATGGTACACACTGAAAAACACTTTCACAGCTCAGAATTAGTCACGGATATCGTCATTGGCATGAGTGATGGGCTTACCGTACCGTTTGCGCTCGCTGCCGGGTTGAGCGGTGTACACGATATACATACCTCTACCATCATCACGGCAGGCTTTGCCGAAATAGTGGCCGGTTCCATAGCTATGGGCCTCGGTGGCTACCTTGCGGGAAAGACAGAAATAGACCACTACAATGCCGAACAGAAAAGAGAAGAATGGGAAGTAGACAACCTGCCGGACAAAGAAAAAGAAGAAGTGCGGGTGATCTTTGAAGGCATGGGTATGAGCCCGGAAACTCAGCGCCAGATCGTAGAGGAGATGGCCAAAGACAAGGAAAAGTGGATCGACTTTATGATGCGCTATGAATTGGGATTGGAAAAACCAGACCCTAAGCGCGCCCGTAACAGCGCTATGAACATAGGCTTATCCTACATCGTTGGCGGGCTTATTCCTTTATCCGCCTACTTTTTTACTGCTCAGCCGCTTGATGGGCTAAAGTGGTCGGCAGTCATCACTGTTATTTGCCTGTTCGTATTCGGCTTCTTCAAGGCTAAAGCTACCGGGCAAAATCCATGGGCCGGGGCTGTAAGGGTTATGCTGATCGGATCTGTAGCGGCAGCGGCAGCTTTCTTTATTGCCCGGTTATTTAATCAGGGGTAAATTACATCTCCTGCGTTTTAAACCCATTATTTTTAACGATCTCACATAAATTTTAACTTTTACTATTTCCGCAACCCATTGAAAGCGAGGGCTGTTTTATTATATTTGCCTCCCCTGAACAATATAGGCCGATGCGCAGTATTTTCATCAAAGAAATTAATTCCTTTTTCAGTTCCATAGTGGGCTATGTGGCTTTGCTGGTGTTCCTGGTAGCCTGTGGCCTCTTTTTATGGATAATACCCGAATATAGCATCCTTGGCTACGGTTATGCGTCGCTCGATCGTTTTTTCGAGATTGCCCCGTGGCTGCTGCTGTTGCTCGTGCCAGCGGTTACCATGCGCTCCTTTGCCGATGAATTTAAGACCGGCACTATCGAATGGCTCAGTACCAAGCCGGTAACTGACCTGGATATAATCGTAGGCAAGTACCTGGCCACACTGGCGCTCATCATTTTTGCCCTGCTCCCTACCCTCGTGTATGTATATACCATCAGCAACCTGGCCCTGCCGGATGTAGGCATAGACGGCGGCGCTATCATAGGCTCTTACATCGGCCTTTTCTGCCTGGCGGCTACGTTTGCCGCTGTTGGTATCTTCTGCTCTTCGCTTACCGCCAATCAGGTGGTAGGTTTTCTTATTGCATTACTCGCTTGCTACCTGCTATACACCGGCTTCGAGCAACTGAGCAAACTGCCCAGGTTCTCGGAAGGCATAGACTACTACCTCAGCATGATAGGTATGGAGTTTCATTACAACTCTATAAGCAGGGGCTTTATAGATACCCGCGATGTTGTTTACTTTTTATCTGTGATCATATTTTTTATATCCCTTACCCGTTTCTCGCTGAGCAGCCGAACCAGGGGCGCTTAACAATATACGGAGGGATACTGCAATACATAAATGGCAAAGACACTCAACAAAGCACAAAGGCAACGGCAGGCGCTCATGCGACTGGTCATCATGATGGCCATTCTCATTTGCGTCAATGTGCTGGCATCCTACTTCCACTCCGGGCTCGACCTGACGCACGAGAAGCGTTTCACACTTACACAACCTACCAAAACACTGCTGGGCAATATGAAGGAAGTGGCGGTGGTAGATGTATACCTGCAAGGCAAATTCCCTGCAGAGCTGCAACGCCTGCAGGAGGCTGTGCGGCAGGAGCTTACCAAATTCAAAGAGCTTTCCGGCAATAAGATCATCTTCCGCTTTATAAACCCGATAGAAGGCAAGAACGACCAGGAGCAAAAGCAGATAGTACATGAGTTGGAACAAAGGGGCGTACACTTCCTGGAGCTAAACACAAAAGAGGATGAAGAATACTCCATGAAGCCATTCTTCCCCTATGCGCTCATACAGTACAACAGCAAGGAGATGGCCATTCCATTGCTCGAAGACCCGCAGGGGAAATCGCCCGCCGAAAAGATCAGCTACTCCGAAATGGCGCTGGAATATAAGTTTGCCAATGCCATCAACCTCCTGGGGCGCAGGGATAAGGCACACCTTGCATACATCACCGGTAATGGCGAGCCACTGGATATCTCTACAATGGATATGCTTAACTCCCTACGTCAAAGCTATGAAATAGATACTGTAGACCTCACACACCAGTTGCAAATATCTCTGGCATATGATGCAATAATCGTTTATAGCCCTGAAACAGTTTTCTCAGGACCCGAAAAGTTAAAAATAGACCAGTACATAATGCATGGCGGCCATGTGCTGTGGGCAGTAAATAACATGAATACGTCACTGGATAGTTTTGCACACGCTCCTCAATTCATTGCCACAGAAAAAGGACTCGACCTGGACGATATCCTCTTTAAATACGGGGTTCGGGTGAACAACGACCTGGTGGAAGACGAAGAACTGAACCTACCACTGCCACGCACATATGATGGGGGCAAGGCTGAGTTGCACCCGTGGGTATATTTTCCTAAGCTTAACCCGACATCAGACAATCCTATTGTAAAAAATATGGATTTTGTAAAAAGTTATTTTGCCAGTACTATAGATACTATAAGGAGCAGCGGCATAAAAAAAACAGTATTACTTCATTCATCAGCACACAGCCTCAATCCCCGCTCACCGGTACGCGTGAGCCTCTCTATGATGAGCTATCCGCTGAAGCCGGAAACCTTCAACAAGTCTTACCTGCCTGTGGCTGTGCTGCTGGAAGGAAAATTCCATTCGGCATACCAAAACTTGCTCGCCCCATCTTATCTAAAGGTACTCGACTCATTGCATCATCCTTTCAAGCAGGTATGCGACACAGAAAACAGCATGATCGTGGTGTCAAGCAGTGGTATATTCAGTAACGGATACACGGCAAAAGATGGAGTGCTGCCGATGGGCTATTATAGTTATTCGCAGGAGTTTTATGCCAACAGGGACTTCCTGCTTAATTGCCTCGAATACCTTACCGACCACTCAGGCATACTTGAAGCTCGGTCGAAAGAAGTGAAAGCAAGGCTATTGGATGCCACAAGGGCAAATGATGAAAAGACCACCTGGCAGGTAGTGAATGTGGGCATACCGCTTGCGGTAGTACTGGTATTCGCATCGGGCTATTTCTTCTACCGCAAACGCCGCTATGAAGTCCAGAGAACACCCAAAAAACCAACAACGTAAATGCGCAAAACCTTAGTATACCTCGCTATCCTTGCTGTGCTGTCTTTCGGCGTTTACTACTTTTTGATCAGTGATCATGGTTCATCTTACGACCCAAAAGAAGCTGATTTTACAATTAAGGATACTGCATCAATAGGCAAGATATTCATCGCCAATAGCGCAGGCCAGTCGGTGTTGGTAGAGCGCAGCACCAACGGCTGGACCGTAAATAAAAAAGACAGGGCACTACCCAGCATGGTGAACCTGATACTCTCTACGCTACCCCACCAGGAAACACTGTATCCTGTAACCCACGCCGCATATGACAATGCGATAAAGGTATTGTCCACAGACAGCAAAAAGGTAGAGCTCTATGACCGTGCAGGCAAGAAAATAAAGGTATTCTATGTAGGCGGTACATCGGCCAACCAGAATGGCACTAACCTGCTGATGGAGGGCGCAAAAACGCCTTATGTGGTGCAGGTACCCGGCTTCACCGGCTACCTCGGCTCTCGCTACACCGTTGAAATGACCGACTGGAAAGACCGTACCGTATTTGACATGCCCTACGAAGAGATCAAAAGTGTATCGGTGCAATATGCCGATAAGCCCATCAACTCATTCGTTATCAGCCGCGATGGTGAGAACATCTCCGTATCAGCCGACACCAATCTCAGCCGACACCTCGATGCGCAGAATACCCGCAGGGGCAACCTTTACCTGAAATACTTTACCAACATCAACTGCGAAGGCATAATGAACGGCATTCCGGGTATGGACAGCATCATCAGCCACTCGCACAAGCAATCTGTTATTGATATTACAGGCATAAAGGGCGAACACCAGCGCGCCGATATTTACTGGATGGACATCAACCGCAGGAGCAAGAACCTGACCGTATCAGACCCCAATGTACCCGACGACTATGATGCCGACAGGCTGTATGCGGTCATCAACGGAGGTAAGGATACGGTGATGATACAGCAATATGTATTCAGGAAAATATTCCGTAAAGCATTTCAGTTCTTCCAGAATGACGACACCACATCTGCGCTGCAATCCACACAGCCGCCAAGGAATGTGATGATGCACAAGGATCACTAAACTTGTCTCCCCTCAACAATATTATCTTATTAATAGTATACGATACCTCCGCTATGCGGAAAAGGTATAAATTTGTATGTACTGCAAAATGAAGCAACTGTATGAAAATGAACAAGGTATTAGACAAGCTCGGCATAAAGAAAATAAATGAAGGTGCATCTACCGGCACAAAGTGGCTGAAAGCAGGTGGCGAAAAGATCAACTCCTACTCACCCGTTGATAGTAAACTGATAGCCTCTGTAACCACAGTTACCCGCAAAAGCTATGATAAAGTAATAGACGAAGCACAAACAGCATTCAACGAATGGCGCATGTGGCCCGCACCTAAGCGTGGCGAGGTGGTGCGCCAGATAGGCGATGCACTTAGAAAATATAAAGAGCCGTTGGGCATGCTGGTATCTTACGAAATGGGCAAGAGCCTGCAGGAAGGCTATGGCGAGGTGCAGGAGATGATAGACATCTGCGACCTGGCCGTGGGCATGAGCCGCCAGCTCTATGGCCTCACGATGCACAGCGAGCGGCCGCGCCACCGCATGTACGAACAATGGCACCCATTGGGCGTAGTAGGTATCATCAGCGCATTCAACTTCCCGGTAGCTGTGTGGAGCTGGAACAGTATGATAGCCCTCATATGCGGCAACACCTGCGTTTGGAAGCCATCAGAAAAAACACCACTCTCCGGCATAGCCTGCCAGAATATCATTGCAGATGTATTTAAAGCCAATGGCGTACCCGAAGGGGTATGCGGTATAATAACCGGCGCGCGCGACTGCGGCGAATGGATGAGCAACGACAAGCGCATACCGCTGTTATCGGCCACAGGGTCTACCCGCATGGGCAAGGCTGTAGCCACGGCTGTGGCAGGCAGGCTGGGCCGCTCATTACTGGAGCTGGGTGGCAATAATGCCATCATCATATCAGAGTTTGCCGACCTGAACATTGCGTTACGTGCAGCCATATTTGGCGCCGTAGGCACCGCCGGCCAACGCTGCACCACCACACGCCGCCTCATCATACATGAGGCCGTATACGATGCCTTTAAGAAAAAACTGGTAGCAGCGTACAAACAACTGGTAATAGGCGACCCGCTGGACGAGAAGAGCCATGTAGGCCCGCTGATAGACCAGGATGCGGTAGCGGCATATACCAATGCCATAAAAGAAGTAAAGAAAGCGGGGGGCAAGGAAATAGCTGCCGGGGGCATACTCACCGGCAAGGGCTACGAAAGCGGCTGCTATGTGAAGCCCTGCGCATTTGAAGTGCAGAACGACTGGGCCATAGTGCAGCACGAGACCTTTGCGCCTATACTCTACGTAATGAAGTACAGCAAGCTGGAAGATGCCATAGCCATGCAGAACAATGTACCGCAGGGCCTCTCCTCCTCCATCATGACGCTGAACATGCGCGAGGCAGAACAATACCTGTCGGCAGTAGGCAGCGACTGCGGTATAGCCAATGTGAACATAGGCACCAGCGGCGCTGAAATAGGCGGCGCATTCGGCGGCGAAAAAGAAACCGGAGGTGGCCGCGAAAGCGGCTCTGATAGCTGGAAGGCATACATGCGCCGCCAAACCAACACCATCAACTGGAGCGACCAATTGCCGCTGGCACAGGGGATAAAATTTAGTGTGTAATTTTTGGTGTATCATCAATTCCTTTTCAAAGCCGCTTCCTGAACCGAAGCGGCTTTTTCATTATGCTCGTGGCGTTATAAAACTGTGCATAGTCCTGAAATACTGCGCAATGCCCGATAGGGCATTAATATGAATAGCCGCCGGTGCAACCGGCGGTGTATATCTGCAATGTTACAACCCCGGAGGGGTTGAATGTGCCTGCAAATTAATCCCGGTGCCAGCCAGCACTATTCAAATTAAAGCACTCCGGCTGTTTAGACTCAATGTATATTTATGCCGTGTATTGTGTAGATAATTTTGGAACAAGAAGAAAATTTCAGCATCTTTATTTTCTAATTCAATTATAGATGGGATACAAGCAAATTTTTTACCAGATCGTTTTTGGCACTAAAAACCGTGAAATGACCATTTCGGAAGCACATTGCGATGAATTGTATCGCTACATATGGGGCATAGTAAAAAACAGCAATTGTAAACTATATCGTATTAATGGAGTAGCTGATCACATCCATATTTTTTCCGACCTCAATCCCTCCCTTTCATTAGCGGACTATGTAAAAAAAATAAAAGTGTCAAGTAGCATTTGGATGAAAGAAAATGATAAATTCCCTGATTTTAATGGTTGGCAGGATGGATACGGAGCATTTACCTATTCCATCCGCGAAAAAGACATGATCATCAATTACATCAAAGATCAAAAGAACCATCACAAGACGGAAAGTTTCTATGATGAGTACAAAAGACTTCTTTTGGAAAATGGAATCGAGTTTAATGAAAAGTACCTACTGTAATTAACGCACATTCAACCCCTCCTGGGTTGTGAAATTTCACACACGTAACCGCCGGTTGCACCGACGGCTATTTACATTTAAGCCCTTCGGGCTATATTAAAAACGAGCAGGGTTTATCTCAATATCGCCCAATCTATTCGTAATACGCAACAACCGAAATCATCATCAATAGCCCGATAGGGCTTAAATATGAATAGCCGGCGGTGAAACCGGCGGTTACGAAAACTACGCTATACCCCAAAGGGGTTGAACAACATTACATTCAATAAGAAGCACCATCTCTCAATATCGCACCATCTATTCATAATACGCAACAACCGAAATCATCATCAATAGCCCGATAGGGCTTAAATATGAATAGCCGCCGGTGAAACCGGCGGTTACGAAAACTACGCTATACCCCAAAGGGGTTGAACAACGTTACATTCAATAAGCAGATCGCCCTTCTACTCGTCTAATTCACCCATTCACCTTCCTGTAATGCTCCATCGCCATCCGTATCTCACCGTACGAATACTCTTCCGGCAGCACATCTTTGATGGGCTTTAGTGCCGATGTCTGCCCACTCATTTTTATAGCTTCCTGTATTTTTTTGAGCCTGTCTTTGGGAATTATTTTTGTGATATCCAGCAGGCCCGTGGTTACAAATGCCGCCAGGTGTGTTTCTATGGTTGATGGCGCGAGGCTGCGCTGGACGGCTATCTCGGCCACGCTCATCCCTTCATTGAACATCGTGAAGGTGGACTGCATAGTACTATTGGCAGCAGGCTTCGCTGCAACCTCCTTCTTTACACTACCCTTCTTCGGTTTTTTAAAGTGTATGCGCGTTTGCAGGTTATGGGCCTGCATATGGCGTTTAATAACCTGTAGGAAACCCGAGCCATAACGGCTGACCTTGTAATCGCCAAAGCCTGCAATGTTCTTAAGGTCATCGAAAGTTTCGGGCAGGTAGGTAGCCAGCTCTATAAGGGCGTTATCTGCTACAATATTGTAGGCAGGCACATGCTCACGGTCGGCCATATCTAAGCGCAGGCCCTTGAGGTCCTTGAGCAGTTGCGGATCGTATTCCTGGTCTGCTTCCTGCATTTCCGGCTCTTTCTCTTTCTTCATCACCAGTTTCAACTCCGATTCACCCTTGAGTATTTTCCAGCCCTTTTCATTGAGCCTTAGGGTCGCATACTGGTCATTGGTCTTATCTATGAAATGATGGGAGAGCAGCTGCTGCACCATCCATTGCCATTCTTCTTTTTTGAGGTTCTTGCCTACACCATAGGTCTTCAGTTCTTTGTGGGCAGGGTCTATCTTCTCGCTGGCCGAGCCACGAAGAAAGTCGATAATATAGCCCGCGCCATATCGCTCACCGGTGCGTACAATAGCTGATAATAATTTCTGTGCATCAACAGTAGCATCCTTCTCTTCGAGCGAGCTGGTACAGTAATCGCAACTGCCACAGTAGGCCGGAAATTGCTCGCCAAAGTACTCCATAAGGTATTGCCTGCGACAGCCTTCATGTTCGCAATACTGCTGCATCAGCTCCAGCTTGCGGCGGGAGATGGCCGACTGCTGCGGATTGCCTTCTACCTCTGCAAACCTGCGCAACTTCATAATGTCGCCGAAAGAGTAGAAAAGTATGGCATCACTGCGCAACCCATCGCGCCCTGCCCTGCCGGTCTCCTGGTAGTAGCCTTCAACGTTCTTAGACACATCGTGGTGTATCACATACCGCACATTCGATTTGTCAATACCCATACCAAAGGCTATCGTAGCCACGATCACTTTATACTCATCGCGCTGAAAGGCTTCCTGCACCTTACTGCGCTCTGCCGCGTCCATACCTGCGTGATAATAAGCAGCCTTGATACCGGCCTCATGTAGCTTACCTGCAAGCCCCTCGGTAGAGGCACGGGATAGGGCATAAATAATGCCGCAATCGTCTTTGTGCTTCTTTATGTACTCCAGTATATGCCCGAAAACATCTTTCTTCGGGCGGATGAAATAATGAATATTGGGCCTGTTGAAGCTCGATATGAATATGCGTGGCCCGTGCAGCGCCAGGCGGCTTACAATATCCTCTTGCGTTACCTTATCAGCGCTGGCAGTAAGGGCTATTACCGGTAGTTCGGGAAATTGCTTTTTGAGTACAGCCAGTTTCAGGTACTCTGGGCGAAAGTCGTGGCCCCAGGAGGAGATACAATGCGCCTCATCTATAGCAAACAAAGAGGGGTTAAGCCCCTTTAAAAAGGTAAAGAACGAATCGCTGTTGGCCGGTATGCGCTCGGGTGCTATATACAGCAGCTTTAGATTGCCGCTCTGCGCATCGCGCACCACTTGTTGCTGTTGCTCCTGCGATTGCGAGGAGTTGAGGAACGCCGCATGTATACCATTGGCCACAAGCGCATCCACCTGGTCTTTCATCAGCGCTATGAGCGGTGATATAACAATAGTGATGCCAGGCAGCAACATGGCCGGTAATTGATAACAGATAGACTTGCCCGCGCCTGTGGGCATGATGGCCAGTGTATCTTTACCTGCTAATACGCTTTCTATGATGGGCTGCTGGGTGAGGCGGAATTCGTCGTAGCCAAAAAAATGCTTTAATGCCCCATGTAACTTTTCGTGCGAGTATGTATTCATCTTCTAGTCGTAAGTATTTAGTCGAAAGTATAAAGTTATCGGGGAATTCCAATATTTTAAAAATAAACAAAAAATGACTGCATAATCATGTAAAGAATAGTGTAAACTATAACAAGAATTGTACTTTAGCAGTCGAAAAATAAAACTATGACATAAAAACACCTAATAAAATAGTTAGCGCGATACGCTTGCAGACTTGTTTTTGAAAGTTCGACAATTCAGAAATCCACAAGGAAAGTAAAGCAGTAACGCTCACGTGATGCGTGAGCTATGCTGTGCCTTGTGGATAGGGTGTCGAACCCCTCAAAAACAGGCATATGTCATATGCTCACGTATTTTTTATGTAAAATAGAATTTAAGAAGATTGAAATTTTAAATTGTTCATACTAAAAATCTACTAAAAATGAAAAAACTGCTTATTGTTATCATTTTATTTTCGGCTTGTTATGCTCCAAAGCCTACTACTACTAAAAAAGAAGTAAAAAAATTTTCTCCTGTAGTTTTTAAAGTCATAGACTCTGTTAAAGGAAATCAGAATCAACTTTACATTAAAGCCTATCAGTGGATGGCTAATACCTTTAATTCAGCTAAAGAAGTTATTCAAATGCAGGATAAGGAAGCAGGAAAATTGATTGGAAAAGGAATAATGAAAACGCCAACTGCAAAAGATGGACTCGGATCTAAAATCGGTGATGACATTGTGTACTATACTATTTCAATTGATGTGAAAGATGGTAAATATAGATGCGTACTATCAGACTTCATACATGAAGGTGGTACTGGCGTTTCCGTTTGGGCCGGACATTCAATGCAAAGCCTGATTACATTGGGAAATCTTGATAATCCTCCGTTAAATAGAGAAAAGAAAAGGTATGATGAAGTCCTTGGGTATGTTAAAAGCAATTCCGATATTATTTTGGCATCTTTTAAGGTTGCTATGAATAAAGTTGATGATGGCTTTTAATCCAATATATACAACAGCCCTGCGTTTGTGGTGAAGAATAAAACGGAGTGCAGAACATCCGTCACATCATCCCCTTCACCAAATTCCCTAATCGCTTTAGTGCCTTATCCACCTCCGGTGTCCATTGCATACCGTAACTAAGGCGCATACAGTTCTGGTAGCGGTCTTGCAGCGAGAAGATAGTGCCGGGCGCAATGCTTATTTTGTGTTGCATCGCTTCCTGGTATAGCTGGTAGGTGTCTATGCGCTTATCCAGCTCCAGCCACAGTATAAAGCCACCCTTGGGTATGGTCATCTTTATGTTGTCGGGGAAGTATTCGCCTATGGCACGGGTAAACTGCAGGCTGTTGCTGTGCAGCGTTTGCCGCAGCTTGCGCAGGTGGTGCTCATAGCGGCCCGTGGCCAGGAAGTTAGCTATGGCAGCCTGCTGTGCGGTAGCAGTAGTAATACTATGATAGAGCTTTAGCCGCTTTACCTTTTCAAAGTATTTGCCGGGGGCCACCCACCCTACCCTGTAGCCGGGCGCAAGTGTCTTGGAGATGCTGCTGCACCACAGCACATTGCCTTCCTCATCAAACGACTTGCACGAGCGCGGGCGGTTCTTACCAAAATACACATCGCCATACAGGTCGTCTTCTATCAGCGGCACACCGTGTCGGGATAGCAGCTTCACCATAGCTTCCTTCTGTTCATCAGGCATACAATAACCAAGCGGATTACTAAAATTGGTAACAAAGAAGCAGGCTTTGATGTTGTGCTTTTGCAGCGCCTTCTTTACATCATCGGGGTCTACGCCCGTATCGGGGTCTGTGGGCAGTTCCAGCACTTTAAGGCCTATGCTTTGCGCAAAGCGCAGCACACCAAAGTACACAGGGCTTTCTACCGCAATGGTATCGCCCGGCTTGGTAATTGCTTGCAGGCAATACGATATCGCATTCATGCAGCCTGCGGTGGTAATGAGGTCATCAGCCGCCAGGTGGCCACCCCAGTGCATAGACCAGCGCGCCACCTGTCGACGCAGCAGGTCATTGCCTTGTATCACTTCGTAAGAAGTGCCGTTGGATGGCAGCTCGCGCAGCGCCTGCATCATAGACTTATTGAGGCGGGCAAGGGGCAGTATCTCCGGCGCAGGCACACTCAATGAAAAACGGGTACCTCCCTGCATCGTAAAGTCATCATACACCTCGCCTATGATGGCCTCCACATTCTTGCCCTTCATGGTCTGCAGCGGGTTGCTCTTCTCTATCTTCCCCGGAAAGCGCGATGGGTTGTAGCTCACATAGTAACCCGACTGCGGCCGCGGCTCAATAAGCCCCTTGCTCTCTAAATGATAGTAAGATTGCAGGATAGTGCTCACACTCTTGCCCTCCTGCTTGCTCAGCAGCCGCACCGATGGCAGCTTATCACCTATCTTCATTACCTGTCCCAGTATCTGCTGTTCTATGGTATCAGCTATCTGCAGGTACAAGTGTTCGTTGGTGGTTTTAATAGTTTTCTTCATGATTAGAAAAACTGTTATGGTCAAAATTACGGAAATTGTATCTGTTTTGTTTTGAAAATTTATTCCAATTTTGTGCCGTAGTTGTGATTGATTCGTGTGCATGCCCCCGAAACCCGCTACACATAAACATGGCCAGGCAAACCAAAGCATATATAGCCCTCATCTTCATCTGCATCGTATGGGGTACCACCTACCTCGCTATACGGGTGGGTGTGGCGCATTACCCGGCCATGCTGTTTGCGGGCACCCGCCAGTTCATTGCAGGCATCATCCTGATCACAGCTGCGCTGGCCATCAATAAGAACAAAGACCTGTCTAAGAAGAACATACTGCTGCAAATGCTGGTGGGCTTCCTCATGCTGAGCCTCGGCAATGGCGGCGTAACATGGGGCGAGAAGTACATACCCAGCGGCATAGCAGCGCTGATCTGCTCCATGATGCCGCTATTTGCCGTATTGATCAACCTGGCTTCTTCTAAGAAAGATCATTTCAACGCCACCATAGGCGCGGGGCTGGTATTGGGCATATGTGGCGTGGGGCTTATCTTCAGGCAGAGCTTTAGCGATATGTCCAATCCATTGTTTTTGCAGGGCATCATCACTACCCTGCTGGCTACCGCAGGCTGGGCCGCAGGCAGCATTGTGAACAAGACCAACAAAAACCCCGTAAACCCATTCTTCAATTCGGGCTTGCAGTTACTGTTCGGCGGGCTGTTCATGCTTATCCTCAGCCCGGCATTAGATAGTTACCGGGGGTTTCATCTGTGGGACCGGGATGGCCTGCTCAGCCTTATTTACCTCATCATCTTTGGCTCGGCGCTGGCCTATGCTGCTTATATGTATACACTCAGCAAGCTGCCCATAGGCGTGGCTACGCTATATGCCTATGTGAATCCGCTGATAGCCGTACTCACGGGCTATGTTTTCCTGCATGAGCCTCTGAACATATATACGGGCATGGCTTTTGTTGCGATCATCATTAGCGTATACCTGATGAACAGGGGCTACCGCAAACAACATAAAGAAGCAATAAACGCTACCGATGCCTTCCCCGAAAGCGTACCGGCAGAATCATAAAACCTAAAAAAAAAGCGATCATGGAACATGCTATTTCGATCAACAAACAGACAGACAGAAAAGTAACAGACACCAAATCATTGCCCTTTGGCAAGATACCTACCGAGCATATGTTCATTGCCGAGTACAAAGACGGCCAATGGCAGCACGCGCAGGTAACCCCTTTTCATGACCTGACGATGAGCCCGCTGGCGCTGTGCCTGCATTACGGGCAAACGGTATTTGAAGGCATGAAGGCTTTTGCGATGGAAGACGGCGCCATAAATATCTTCCGAATGGACAAGCATTACGAGCGCTTCACCAAATCGCTGCAACGTATGTGTATGCCGCATGTACCCAAAGAGCTGTTTATGAATGCCATACAGGAACTGGTGCGGCTGGATGCCGGTTGGATCCCCCGCGAGGATGACGGATCGCTGTACCTGCGCCCGTTCATGATCGCCACAGAAGACAGGATAGGGGTAAAGGTATCGGACGAGTACCTGTTCCTGGTAGTGGCCAGCCCTGCGTTTCAATACTACACCCAGCCGCTGAAGGTGAAGGTGGAAACAACTTATGTGCGCGCAGCCAGCGGCGGCACAGGCACAGCCAAGTGCGGCGGCAACTACGGCGGTGCCTTCTATCCTACCCAACAGGCGCGCAACGAAGGCTACGACCAGATATTGTGGACAGACAGCACCCACCATGAATTCATAGAAGAATCAGGCACCATGAATGCCATGTTCGTGATAGACAATGTCCTGATAACACCGGAGCTATCAGGCACTATACTTGATGGCGTGACCCGCGACTCGCTGCTCACTATTGCTAAAGAAAAAGGCATCACGGTAGTGGAAAGGCACATCAGCTACCACGAACTTATACGCGCATTTGAAGCAGGCAAAAAGGTGGAAGCATTTGGCGCAGGCACAGCAGCAGTGATAGCCCCTATAGCCATCATAGCCATAGGCAATAAAGAGTATACCTGCTATACGGCACCCGATGCCACTATGTACCAGTTGCAAAAGGAGCTGTACAATATTCGCAGGGGCGTAACACCGGACACACATGGCTGGAACCATATTATTTAGTTGTTAGCAGTTAGTAATTAGTCGTTAGTTTATGCAGATCGCGCCAATTAATATCCCATATGAGGGTTATATCATCACCACCGACAAAAGGAGGATGGATGAGATAGCTATTCATAAATGGCTGAGCGAATCGTCTTACTGGGCGAAAGGGTTGCCGTTCGGGAAATTCAAGACGGGCTTTGACTATTCATTCTGCATCGGAGCGCTAATGGGTGGCGAACAAGTTGGTTATGGCCGACTGATAACAGACTATGCTACCTTTGCCTACCTGGCCGATGTATATGTGCTGGAAAACCACCGGGGGAAAGGCATCAGCAAGCAGATGATGACACTATTGTTTAACATGGATTGGGTAAAAGGTTTACGGCGTATCATGTTGGCTACCACAGATGCTCACGGGTTGTACCGGCAGATAGGTTTTACTTCCCTTGGCCATCCCGAGAAACTTATGGAAATAGTTCACCCCAATATCTATCAACAGGACTAAATAAAAACACAAGATGAGCATACACTATTTAGAAAGCGCAAAACGCCAGTTCCATAAATATAAAGACGCAGGCGAGAAAGCCATGGCACAAGTGGAGGACACTGAACTGAGCTGGCGGGCCAATGAAGAAAGCAACAGCATCAACACACTCGTAAAGCATCTATGGGGCAATATGCTGAGCCGCTGGACAGACTTCCTGACAACAGACGGAGAAAAGCCGGGACGTGAACGCGACAGCGAATTCGACAATGAACCCATGACCCGCGAGGAGATGCTGAAAAAATGGGAAGAAGGATGGGCATGCCTTTTCCAGGCGCTGAACAGTATTACTAATTTCGACCTCGATAAGATCATCTTCATTCGCAACGAAGGGCATACGGTACTGGAAGCCATCAACAGGCAGATAGCCCACTACAGCTATCATGTGGGACAGATCGTATACATCTCCAAAATACGCGCAAACAAAGAATGGATCAGCATGTCTATACCCCGCAACAAGTCGGCCGACTTCAACTCAAAAATGTTTGGAGAGGCAAAGAATTTGCTGTGAACTAATTTGAGGTGCAGAAAAATTCTTACATTTAGTGCATCAAACCACTGTGGCCCGAACTGATGCTGAAACCAATGCCTGTTTATTATGAGGACAAAAGCCTGGCAGATGAAATGCTATCGGGCAGCAAGGCGGCGTTCGACAAAATATACAAGAAATATGCCCCCGCACTGCTGGGATATATCATAAAAGCAGCAAACGACAGGCAATTGAGCGACCACATCCTCGAAAAAGCCATGACCGAGATATGGGAGCGGCGCAGCGAATATGACATTACCAAAGAACGCCTGCTGACGTGGATGATAAAAATAGCCCGTCCTGTTACTGCTGCCGCAACGGGAGATCAGAAAAAATCTATTGACCCGGCAATCTTAAATTCATTTGCCTGCGTATATATTAGTGACGATTCAAATGATAAGAAGGTTGTTTATGAACCGAAAGAAGGCAGCAGGATACAACTATACGAGCTTTATAACACTGTTATAGACCTGATGCACTACCAGGGGAACACTGTTGCGCAGGCAAGCGAGGCATTGAACGTAAACGAAAACAAACTGAAAGTGATGCTGAAAGGCGCAATTAATAAATTAAAAGAAAGTAACCCATGAGCAATGTGAGCAAGTTTATAGATTCAGGCTTACTTGAAGTATATGTACTGGGGCAGGCTACGCCTGAAGAAGCAGCAGAAGTGGAGCGCATGGCTACCTTTCATAATGAAGTACGCGAAGAAATAGAGGCCATCAGCATAGCTTTAGAGCATTATGCCGAGGCTCATGCCGTGCAGCCCGATCCTACCATCAGGCCAATGCTAATGGCCACAATAGATTACATGGAGCGGATGAAGAGTGGTGAGGCACCCGCTTTCCCGCCGAGGCTCCATGCCCGCTCTACTGCACTGGATTACGCCCAATGGCTGGACCGCAAAGACCTTCAACTTGACCAACCAATTGACGAAGTGCTGATCCATATTATTGGCTACACACCTGAGTTACAGACCGCGATTGTATGGATGAAAGACGGCGCACCAGCAGAAACCCATACCAACGAACTGGAAAGCTTTTTGGTGATAGAGGGTACGTGTAATATAATAATAGGCGATGAAGTTACCGGTTACGGCCCCGGAGATATTGTCCGCATTCCGCTGCATAAGTCTCATATCATAGAGGTAACCTCATCTATACCCTGTAAGGTAGTACTGGAACGCGCCGCCGCTTAGGATTAAATCCTATGAGGCGAATTCCAAATCCCATCCCGATAGCCATCCTACCGTGTACCCACATCTTTTTCTGCATTTCACTCCCCATGATTTGCCCCGGAGGGGCTACATGTTTGTAGTAAAACGTGTACGAAATTTTATCCTTGCCCCATCGGGGCTACGCTACGTGCTATGTAGCGTAGCCCCGATGGGGCATAACCGCATATTATATACTATGTACTACAAACATGTAGCCCCTCTGGGGCATCACTTATTATAACAAAATACTTGTGGGTACACGGCAGGATAGCCATCGGGATCAAATTCGAAGGCAACGAATACTATATTGATAACGCCACACTGAATATCAGCGTGGCGTTATTCGTTTGTTACTGTTATTATCCTTTAAAAGAATAAAGACACATGCAGCTTTGCGAAGAAAGGCACGCCGGGTGTATAGCTAACTTCATCTTTAGGTATGGTTTCGCCCTTCAGCAGGGAGGTGTACTCAAACTGTGACTCATCCCACGCCTGGTTGAAGAGGTTTTCTATAGCCACACCTACTTCATATTTCTTACGTGTGTAATTGCAGGTAAGGTCTGTAATAAAATAGCCACGGGCGGTGAGGCTGTAATCGGTATTGGCAGCCCTGTTGTGCAGGTAACGGTAACTGATGCCGCCATTGAGGCCATTCTTCAGCCTGAAATCTAATGAAGCTGTACTGGTAAGTGTTGGTGCCAGTTCCACATAGTTGTGGCCCTTTGCGCTGTCTATATACCTTGGGCGCGCGGGGTTTATGTTCAGGTTGGCAAACAACCAGGGCGTAAGCTGGTAGCGCGCAGAGAAGTCTGCACCTATACGCTCTGTCCTTCCGCTGGGGCTTACGGGGCCACCCGGCTGGTCTATCAGGTCTTGCCCGAAAGTGAACTCCTGTTGTAGGTATAGATACCACACCGCCATATTGATGTATAGATTGGGCAACGGTTTCCAGTTAGCGCCCAGGTCTGCGCCATAGGCTGCGGGCAATACCTCGAAGCCGTTGTTGGCAATAACCACCCTGGCATCATTAGAATGAAACCCTTTACCTGCTTTCAGGTACATCTGGAACTGTGAATTGAATGTATACTCAGCGCTTACCTTAGGGCTTACTATTGCTTTCTGCGCATTGGGGTTAATACCCGTAAATAGCGCGGAAGCTATGGTATCAACAGGTGGCGCAAGGTTTTGATAATAAAAATGAAAATAATCGAGCCGCAGCCCTGCGTTGAATTGCCAATTACCGGTGCGTATAGTTTCGTCAAAGTAGGTATTCGCATTCAGTTCTTTGGCCTTGCCATATTGCAGGTAGCCGAGGAATTGTCCGTTCTCAGTATGGTCCAGCTCGCTGGGGTATATATTATCATACCTCGCGCCAGCGCCTATGGTACTGGTATAAGAGGTGTTGCCCACATAGGTTGTTTTGCATAGCTTGCCATTGTAGCCCGTCATATCCCGCTCGTCCTTCTGCCTGAATTCATCGCCAGTGGTGGGGAAATAATAATAGAAGGTAAAATTGCTCACCAGGTTAAAATAGTAATGCGAGTACCACAACTGGTTTTCCATCTTCCAATCGTTGCCCAGCTTAGTGGTCAGTTTCAGGCTGGCATTGGTGCGGCTGGTGTAGCCACCCTGCGCACTATCTATAACACCAAATCTATTGGCAATATACCCTTCCGATACTGCCCTGTCGGGTATCTCCCCTGCCGAGCGCCAGCCCGAACTAAGTGAAGACACCTCGGCAGTGAGCTTGTTGTTATCGCCCAGGTTGGTATTGAATTTACCAAATACATTGTAGCGGGTAAAATGTTCTGCCAGTGCAAAAGGCCCACCATCTGAGTACAACCCTTCTGCAGCCACATAAGCGCTGGTTCCTTTCTTCTTCGCTTTATCACTCAGGAGGTTGATCATAGCGAGTGCGCGCAGTGTATTGAACTGGCCTGCCTCTATCTTCACCATGTTCTTGTCCAGCACCTGCTTAGTGTTGTAGGCCACATAGCCTGCTGTAGTAAAATCTCCTTTATCCGAATAATAAGGGCCTTTGCCAAAGTCGTATCCTGCGACTGTTTCCGGGATAAGGAAGTGGAGATCCGCATAGCCTTGACCGTGGGAATGTGTAACCATATTTACCGGCATACCATCTACCGACACATTCACATCAGTACCATGGTCGGCATCAAAGCCACGGAGGAATATTTGCTCTGCCTTGCCGCCGCCCTGGTGCTGCGCTATGAACAGGCCCGGCACGAGGCGCAGCAGGTCCTGCGCCGATTTTGCCGGCTGCATATTCAGGTCCAGCGCAGTAAGCGCCGCATAGGTTTTCAACAAAGAGCTGTTAGTGATCGTTACATCTTTGAGCGATATAGCGCCGCGCTCCAGTTCTATGATCACAGCCTTGCCTGCTTCCACCTTCACGGTTTGCGGTTTGTAGCCGATCACCATTACGTACAGGCTATCGCCTTTTACATCGTGTATAACGAAGTTGCCATTCTTATCTGTAACCTCTGTATTGCCCGCCTGGCCGTTGATGACCACAGCGGCCTCTATAGGCTCATGAGTAGTTTTATCCACCACCCGGCCTTTTATTGTACCTGCCGCGCTTGCTGTCATTGCTGATGCACAGCAAAGCAACAGCAACAGGAATACCCTGTTTATAAATGAGTTCATGGAGTCTCTTAAATAATGAAATGATACTATCCCACCTGTATTGGAAACAAAATGGGCTAACCATAGGAAATAGCAGAAAGCAACACCATATGCCAATGCAGGTTTTGCAAAGTGATTATCTCCTAATGAGATCAGCCATATAGCATATTCACACTACTTGCGGAGGCGGGCTATCGAAGCCGAGCGAAGGATAAGAATAGAAACACAAAAACGAGGCGTAAGATACAGCGCTGAGGGTATAAACGGGTTGCAGGTAAAGGGTTTTAGCCACCGTACATAAATGACAATCGGCATCTACCTTATCGTTGTTGTTTTGTGTACCCTTATCCGATTGGTGCGAACTCTTCGACACTTCGTAATGCACATGGAATTTACCGTTCACTTCATGCACCTTCATTAAGTGCTGCTTTTCCCAAAATGTATGGGCGATGACATCGGCAAAAACAGGAACAGCGGGCTTAAACAACAGTAACGTATACGCTATCAGTACCACCCAGCTTACCTGCCACATCAATACATCCTTCATCTTACCTACACTACCCTGCTCTTCCCTTACCGGGGCAGCATCCGATGATGTAAGTAATAATTGAGGTAAATGTATCTTCATATTGCTAATGTAGCCTTAACCGGCTACCTATACATACGAAAAGAAGTGAACCTTAGTTTTCATGGGGTAAAGCGGCCATCAGTTATTTGCTTTAAAGATGTGATCATCCTTGGATTGGCTGACCAGGCTCGTCTTCCAGACTTATCGCCTTCAACTTATTGGAGATAACCGTCTTATCAGCAGCAGAGCGGGCAAGTGCAAGGGCATTTTGCAAGTATACAGTTGCTTTGGCGTTATCAATACCGGTGTACAACTCGCCGAGTAGCGTGTGGTACAGGTGGTTATCCGTCAGTTGTAGCTTCTCCGCCTCTATAATAGCCTCTCGCTTGCTGTTGGCTTTGGAAAGTGCGTAGGTACGGTTAAGGGCCGCAATGGGCGAATACTCAATGAACAGCAACCTGTTGTACAACGACAATATCTGCGCCCACTTTTCTTTGGTATCTTCTTTTATCGTGTGCCAGTAAGCAATGCCTGCCTCTATGTGGTACTTTGACAGCGTCATTCCCTGCGAAGACATATTGAGAAAGTACTCGCCCTGCGTGATGAGCTGCTTGTCCCATAGGGCTGTGTCCTGGTCGTGGTACAGCACAGTGGCGCCATCCTTGCCTGTACGCGCCTCAAACCTCGATGCCTGGAAGCTCATCAGCGCCAGCAGTGCATATACCGGTGATTTATTAGCGAGCGCATTGGCTGTAATAAGCATGTGCGCCAGCCGCATAGCCTCCAGGCACAGGTCTTTGCGCAGCGTGGTATCCTGTGCAGCAGAATAATAGCCCTCGTTGAATAGGAGGTACAACACCGTAAGCACAGTCTCCAACCGCTTGTCTATTTCCGCATCGCCCGGAAATTCGATCTTCACCTTCTCTTCGCGCAGCTTTTCCTTTGCCCTGTTCAGCCGCTTATTGATGGTCTCCTTATTAGATAAAAAGGCACTGGCTATCTCGTCTATACCGAAGCCGCACAGCACCCGCAGTGCCAGCCCTATCTGCGCTTCCGGCGGTATAGCGGGATGGCAGATGGCAAACATCATCTGCAACTGGCTGTCTACAATGTTCTTTTGCGAGAGGTCAATGTCTATTTCTT
>Ga0316218_1000472_pt1 | contig 55789 bp, 53 predicted proteins | sample TBH18003metaG_FD_203634 | JGI IMG/M metagenome (GOLD analysis project Ga0316218, IMG submission 203634) | Freshwater microbial communities from Trout Bog Lake, Wisconsin, USA - TBH18003 | ecosystem: Environmental > Aquatic > Freshwater > Lake > Hypolimnion/Profundal zone | place: USA: Wisconsin... | reverse complement strand
TCAAGCAGTCTGACTAACGTTTCAAACCATCGGCAAGGCGTTTGAAACCATCTGGCTGGAATATGGAGCCCTCTGTAAAGTTTGCCGGGGCCACTGAAAAGTTGATAAAAGGCGCTTAAACTTTTGCCCCGGCCACCGGCTGGAACCTTGAGCTGTCCGGATAGCCTTTCAAGCAGACCTGCAATAATCTGCCCTCCTGCTCTCGCATTGCTTGCCAACGGATATCGCGGCAGTCCGGTTTTTCTAACGACCATGGGAAAGTGACCACCCCTGATAATGAAATGGTTTTCGCAGGGATATTGCCTTGCTTAGGCAATAACTCGCAAACCCGCCATGCCTGCCTGTCGGCAGACAGGCCCGTTCCCTCTTTTGCGACTTTCGCGTTAAAAATTGCTTTGCAGGAGCGCAGATTAATTGCTTTCCTTTGCTGATTTTTCCACGCAAGCGAGTACAATCAAACCGCGAATTTTAAAGCATGAAGCAGACTGATAAACTGCGAAGTCTCAATGAATTTTCGCGGATCCCCCGCTTTGAAGCCGATCATTTTTGCCAGGATTCAGCCGGCAGAGAAAGATTCAGAGCGGGTGAATTTACTGACTCAATTACGACGCTATTGTTTACGGAAATTAATATGAAAAAAATAACGAGTCACCTGTATTTTTGGGTACTGCTGGCGATTTTAGCGGGCGGTCTGTTTGGATACCTTGATGCCAGTGCCGCAGTAAAACTTAAGCCGTTTGGCGATGGCTTTATCTCATTGGTCAAGATGCTGATCAGTCCGGTCATATTTTGTACTGTAGTTCTGGGCATTGCCGGTGCCGGGGACATGAAAAAAGTCGGTCGTGTCGGCGGCAAGGCACTGCTGTATTTCGAAGTCGTCTCCTCACTGGCTTTGGTTATCGGATTACTGGTGATGAACTTCCTCAAGCCGGGCGCCGGATTCAATGTTGATCCGAAAACGCTGGATGCCAAAGCCGTCGCTACCTACGCTAAAGCGGCAACTGAACAAAACAGCACAGACTTTATTCTGCACATCATCCCCAAGACCTTCACTGATGCTTTCACCGGCTCAGGGGATTTGTTGCAAGTATTGCTGGTCGCGATTTTGTTTGGATATGCATTAACGCATTTGGGCGAAAAAGGCCGCGGGGTGCATCAGTTTATTGAAGAATGTTCACACATCTTCTTCGCGATGATGAATACCATCATGAAAGCAGCGCCGCTAGGTGCCGGTGCGGCAATGTCATTTACCATAGGGAAATACGGCATAGGCGCGTTGAAACCGCTGGCGGCTTTAATGGGAAGCTTCTATTTGACTTGCATACTGTTCATTGTCATCGTGCTAGGTACGATTGCCTCGCGGGTAGGCTTTAATATTTTCAAGTTTATTTTTTACATCAAGGAAGAATTATTGACTGTGCTCGGCACCTCATCATCCGAATCCGCACTGGTGCCCTTGATGACGAAACTGGAACGTCTGGGCTGCTCGAAATCAGTAGTGGGATTGGTTGTGCCAGCTGGCTATTCGTTCAATCTGGACGGCACAAATATCTACCTGACCATGGCGGCATTGTTCATCGCACAGGCACTCAACATTGATCTTACCTTGACGCAAGAGCTTACGATACTGGGTGTCGCGATGTTAACCTCTAAAGGGGCTTCAGGCGTTACCGGCGCCGGTTTCATCACGCTTGCCGCAACACTCGCGGTTATCCCGACCATTCCGGTAGCAGGACTGGCGCTGATATTGGGAGTTGACCGCTTCATGTCAGAAGCGCGTGCGTTGACCAACTTCATCGGCAACGGCATCGCGACACTGGTGGTCTCTCACTGGGAAAAGGAATTAAATCACGAAAAGCTCAAACAACAGTTGAATAGTTCATCAGACGATAATAGCGTATAGAACGCAGAGGAAATTGACGCCAGCTGAATGACTTCGGGCAGTTAAATTCCCCGTACAAGAAGTAAATCATGTTGATAAAATTTCCGCTACGGCACTAACCGCTGGTGCAACTTCCGGCCAGTTGCACTGTTAGCTCAGGATGCCATTGGTGATGCGCAATTCGACGAAATCGAAGGACGCAAAACCAATGGCCTCTGATTGTTTTTAAGAAAGTGCTGAAAACGCTGCATTGAACTCGTTACAGCAGTTGCTCAGACTGAGGGTGGCCTTTGCCCCATGCTCAATGCCCTCAACGCGGCATACACCTTGAGGGTTAATGCACTTCACCCACAGGTTAAGCACGCTCACTCAGCGCCATCGCCTTAAATCAGCGTGAATCCGCTATCAGGACGCGACCATGGAACATCAACGGCCACCACTTGACCGCCGGCTGTTTTGATGCGGGGTACAGCACAATGCAGAAAACAGTTGTGTTCAAAGATGTTCAAGTGCTGCCACACACGCTCCACCGTATCGTGCACAGGACACAAGACACCCCTTTCATCAGGGAAGAATGAATCACGAATAACCCCGACATGCAGATGAAGTTCCTGACTGGTGCATTCACCGGCCGCAAATACACTGTCGTTTACTTGCCAGGGCAATTCCAGGCCGAGCGCCATGTTAAATAAAGTTGAACTGTTCATGCCGGGATTATCGCACTACCTATACATGGACGCTCAATTTTTTTACAGGCTTTCAATGGAAAATCTTGAGCATAGTCACTATTGCCGCCAAACATCGGGATTTTGCGTATCGCTATTATTTACCCGGATTAGCTTCGCGATCAAACGGGAGAACGAATTAAAGATTTTGGGTGGTGAACCGGCGAATCAGTCGAGCGCCCTCCACTTTTATCCCGGGCAATTTAAGGGATGAATGGCTAACTGTTTCATCAACTTGTCATGTATTCCGCCAAAACCACCATTGCTCATCACCAGTATGTGATCGCCGCTCTGCGCCTTAGCCGCAATTGCCTCTATCAAGGCCTCCAGACTCTCCAGAACAATGGCGCGCACGCCCATTGAAGCCAGTGCGCCCTGCGCATCCCAGCTCAGATTGCCTGAATAACAAAAGACCAGATCGGCGTCTTTCAGACTGTCGGGCAGTGCGGCTTTCATCACGCCCAGTTTCATGGTGTTGGAACGCGGCTCCAGCACCGCCAGTATCCGGGCGTTGCCAACCTTATGACGCAAACCGGCAACAGTGGTGGCAATTGCCGTTGGATGATGGGCAAAATCGTCGTAAACCGTGATGCCATTCACCACGCCCTTGATTTCCATGCGGCGTTTCACATTTTTAAACTGCGCTAAAGCCTCAAGCCCCAGCGCGGTCGGCACGCCAACATGACGAGCCGCCGATAATGCCGAGAGCGCATTCATGCGGTTGTGTTCGCCCAGTAACGCCCAGTCCAGCACGCCCTGCAACCGGCCATTGAGCGTCACATGGTTGTCAGCGTCGATGTTCCAGCCCGCATCAATGCCGAAGCGTTCAACTGGTGTCCAGCAACCGCGCAGCAATACCCGCTCCAGCGATGCTTCACGCGCGTTGCAGACAATCAGGCCGTTACCCGGAATGGTGCGCACCAGATGGTGGAACTGGGTTTCAATCGCAGGTAAATCAATGAAGATATCAGCGTGGTCAAACTCAAGGTTATTGAGAATCGCAGTGCGCGGATGATAATGCACAAACTTGGAACGCTTATCGAAAAATGCCGTGTCGTATTCATCCGCTTCTATCACGAAAAAAGACGAGGCGGTGATGCGCGCTGAAATGTCAAAATTTTGCGGCACGCCGCCGATCAAAAAGCCGGGATTGAGCCCCGCATGTTCCAGTATAAAGGCCAGCATCGAAGCGGTTGTGGTCTTGCCATGCGTACCTGCCACACCCAGCACCCACTTATCGCGCAACAGGGTGTCAGACAACCATTGCGGACCGGAGGCGTAGGGCAGATTGCGGTTGAGGATTTCCTCCATCAAGACATTACCGCGCGTGACTACGTTTCCTATCACATAGAGATCAGGATTAAGCTCAAGTTGCTCAAGGCCGAAACCGCTGATCAGTTCAATGCCCTGCGCTTGCAACTGTGTGCTCATAGGGGGATAGACATTGACGTCGCAACCGGTCACGCGAAAGCCGGCTTGTTTGGCGATGGCCGCGATGCCGCCCATGAAGGTGCCGCAAATGCCCAGAATATGTATATGTGTTGGCTTGTTCATCTTAAATTTGTCGAGATTGGTGATTCAGGTTCTGAAAATAAAATATACCGCGCCCATCATGCACAGCGCGGCATAAAGATAATCCCACTTTAGCGGCTGGTTCATATACAGCACCGCAAACGGCACAAAGATCAGCAAGGTAATGACTTCCTGCAATATCTTGAGCTGACCGAGACTGAGCGCAGTGTAGCCGATGCGGTTGGCGGGAACCTGTAACAGATATTCGAACAAGGCAATCCCCCAGCTCAGCAGTGCGGCAACATACCAGGGCGAGCCAGCCAGATTTTTCAGGTGCCCGTACCAGGCAAAAGTCATAAACAAATTGGAGAGGGCCAGCATCAGAGCCGCCACCAGCAGCGGTTGCGATAGCATCCCCATCAGGTTTCTTCCGGCACCATCTTGATCGCGCCGCAGGGACATTCGGTCATACAAATTCCGCAACCCTTGCAATAGTCGTAATTAAACTCGAATCCTTTGCCGGGTCCGAGTTTAATTACCGCATTATCAGGACATACACCGTAACAGTTATCGCATTCAAAACAATTGCCGCAGGACAGGCAGCGACGCGCTTCAAACAGCGCTGTATTTTCATCCAGACCACCTTGCACTTCATCGAAGGTAGTTTGACGGCGTATCGTGTCCAGCATCGGGCGCACTGTCTTGTCAGCATCCGAGTAATACCACGGATTGAGTTTATCGAAACTGGCGATTTCATGTTTGGCTTCCGGCTGATGGGCAGTCCCCTTCAACCAGGCATCAATATGGCGCGCAGCCTTCTTGCCATGCCCTACCGCCACAGTGACTGTGCGCTCGGAGGGCACCATGTCACCACCGGCAAAAATACCCGCATGTCCGGTCATCATGTTGACGGCGACTTGTACCGTACCGTCCTTGATCTCAAGGCCGGACACGCCGTTAAGCAGCGATAAATCCACATCCTGTCCCAGCGCCAGCACCAGTGAATCTGCCTCCATAGTCTCGAATTCACCGGTAGCTTGTGGCACACCTTTTTCATCAAGCAGCATTTTTTCAACCGTAAGACTGCCTTCATCGGCGTGTTTGATGGTGGACAGCCATTTGATCAGCACGCCTTCTTGCAAAGCTTCTTCCACTTCAAAGTCATGAGCTGGCATTTTTTCACGGCTACGACGATAGACGATGATCGCCTCCTGAGCGCCCAGTCTTTTTGCGGTACGCGCCACGTCGATCGCGGTATTGCCGCCGCCATACACCACCACGCGACGGCCCAGCATCGGCTTGTCTTCCCCTTCCATCGAACGCAGCACCGACACCGCATCAACGATATGCGCTGCATCGCCTGCCGGAATATATGCACGTTTGGCAATATGCGCACCAACAGCAAGAAACGCGGCGTCAAAACCCTGCATACTCTGTTCGATGTTTTCCACTTTAGTATTCAGTTTGAGGACAACGCCCATATCCAGAATGCGCTGCACTTCTGCATCCAGCACTTCCCTGGGCAGACGGTATTTAGGGATGCCAAAACGCATCATGCCGCCCGCAAAGGGACCCGCTTCCTGAATCTCAACCTGATGCCCCATGCGCGCAAGATGATAAGCTGCAGACAGTCCGGACGGCCCGGCCCCCACCACTAACACCCGCTTACCGCTGACAAGCGCAGGCCTATCAAATTTCCAGCCGCGCTTTATCGCCTCGTCGCCTAAAAAACGCTCCACCGAATTGATGCCGACGGATTCATCCAACAGCCCCCGGTTGCAGGCAGTTTCACAAGGGTGATAACACACCCGCCCCATCACCGCTGGCAGCGGGTTATTCTCCACCAGTACGCGCCATGCCTGCTGGTAATCGCCGGATTCGGCATGAAACAGCCAGCCCTGAATATTTTCTCCGGCAGGACAGGCATTGTTGCAGGGCGGCAAACGATCAACATACACAGGGCGTTCGTTGCGCCAGGTTCCGGTGAGATTGCTTAGCGAAGTGCCGGGTTTCAATGTGATCGCAAATGGCCGGTTAGACATTTCAGTTACCTCCCTCGCTAATGCGCAATTCACGCAAGTGTTCGTTTGCCTCATCTGCTGCGGCAGCATGCCCGTTCAACAGACCGTATTTACGGATATTCCGGTCGGCAAGCAATTGCAGACGCGCAATGGTCTCAGGATGCGGATGTTCGCCAAACAGATGCGCAAAACGCTTTTGCGGCCTGAGATAATCTTCAACCGGAATCTGATGGCGAATTTTCAGCACGCCGGTAACTTCGCCATATTCAGCTTCAAACACCGGAAAGGTGCCGGATTCCTTGGCCAGTCGGGCCATGCGGATAGTATCGTTCGAGGCCGTACCCCACCCCAGCGGGCAGGGCACAAAGATATGGATGTAACGGGCACCATGCACAGTCATGGCTTTTCTTACCTTGTATTCCAGATCGCGCAGATCAGCCACCGTGGCCGTCGCCACGTAGGGAATGCCATGCGCCATGGCGATTTCAGGCACATTCTTACCCTGACCGAAGACGTTGCCGGGTTCCTTGCCTACTGTCATGGTCGTTGCCGTTCGGGCAGCAGGCGGCGTAGCGGATGATCGCTGTACGCCGGTGTTCATATAGCCCTGATTGTCATAACAAATATACAGTACATCGTCGTTGCGCTCGAACATGCCGGACAAACAGCCGAAGCCGATATCGGTGGTTCCGCCATCGCCTCCTTGAGCCACAACCCGCACAGAGGTTTTTCCCTTGACTTTCATTGCCGCCGCAATCCCGGTCGCAACGGCCGCCGCATTGCCGAACAAGGAATGTATCCAGGGCAGTTGCCAGGACGATTCAGGATAAGGGGTGGAGAAAACTTCCAGACAACCGGTGGCATTGGCTGCAATCAGCTGGCCGTGGCTACCCGCGACTGCCGCATCAATTGCGTAACGCGCACCCAGGGCTTCGCCGCAGCCCTGGCAGGCACGATGTCCGGAATTGATCGAATTGCTGCGCCCCTTGTCCGACTGCAAACTGCGCTCATCGGGCGTGAGCAGACGATTACCGACAGTAAATGTGCCGGTCTGATAGAACTTGACTGGTTGGAAGCCCATGATATCCCCTTAGCCGAATTTGGCCGAAACGATGCCCTTATCGTACAGGATATTTTCGGCAACCGGTCCGGAACGGCGGGTTGTCCGCTCGCGCGCCAGTTGTTTATTGACCACATCCCAATCCAGATCAAGAAAGGTGACCGGTGGCAGGGCTTCCGCTTGCGCACGGCGAAACAAGGCGTGCAAAGAAGATTTCAATATCGGACGACCGCCAAGACCTGCGATAGCGGTATAGCCTTTTAATCCGGCTCCCGTCACCGCCATGCGCACATCAGTTGCAACGATACCGCCCATGCCGACGGCCAGACTCTTCTCCAGTACTAAAAAGCGACGGCAGCTTAGCAGTGCCCTGCGCACCTGTTCCAGCGGAAAAGGCCGATAGCTGATAATACCCAGCACACCGATCTTGTGTCCCTCGGCACGCATTTCATCCACGGTGTCCTTGATGGTGCCGAGTACCGAACCCATCGCGATGATCACCGTTTCGGCATCTTCAATGCAGTAAGTGCGGACCAGTCCGCCGCTGTCACGATTAAATCTTTCTTTAAATTCGGCAGCCAGTTGCGGAATCAGCTCTAACGCCTGCATCTGCTTGGCATGCGCCAGATAGCGCACTTCCATGAAAGCCTCCGGCCCTACCATCGCACCGATAGAGACAGGCTCGGCAGGGTCCAGCACCTGACGCGGCTCGAACGGCGGCAAATAAGCGTCTACCTGTTGTTGCGAGGGGATATCCACCCGTTCGAAGGCGTGAGTCAGAATAAATCCATCCATGCACACCATAATCGGCATAGACAATTCTTCCGCCAGACGAAATGCCTGTATGTGCAAATCGACCGCTTCCTGATTGGTCTCGGCAAACAACTGCATCCAGCCTGAATCGCGCTGCGAGAGTGAATCGGAGTGATCGTTCCAGATATTGATCGGTGCGCCGATGGCGCGATTGGCTACCGTCATCACGATAGGCAATCCCAGACCTGACGCGTTATATACCGCCTCGGCCATGAACAGCAGTCCCTGCGAAGCGGTCGCGGTATAGGCGCGCGCACCGGCGGCAGACGCGCCGATGGCAACCGACATCGCGGCAAATTCGCTTTCCACATTGATGAATTCGCAGGGCGTCAGCTCGCCTGATTTAACCATTTCTCCCAGTGCTTCAACGATATGCGTCTGCGGCGAAATCGGATAGGCGCAAATCACTTCAGGACGACACAACCCGATTGCTTCAGCAACCGCCTTGGATCCTTCGATCTGTTTCAGCATTTTGCGGCCTCCTGGATCATTTGCCCGACAAGCAGGTAAGCTTCCTCTGCTGCGGCAATGTTGCCTTTCGCGACCTTACCTTTAAATTTCTCGTTAATCGCCAGAATCACGGATTCGAGTCTGATCGTGCCTGAAAGTGCGGCGAATCCGGCAATCAGAGGGACATTCGGGATGGGCCGTCCGATATGCTTAAGGCCAAGCTCGGTAGCCGGCAGCGTGCAGAATCGCTCAGGCCGGCGACCTTTGAGCAGATCAGCCAGCCCCAGCTCTTGCAAGCTGCGCTGGGAATTGAGCAGAACGAAACCTTCCGGCTTTAAACCTGCGAAGATGTCGATCTGATGCAGCAACGTGGCATCCTGAATAATCACAGCATCGGGTTCGATGACAGGTTCGCGCGAGCGTATTTCTTTATCTGAAATCCGGCAGAACGCCACCACCGGCGCACCGGTACGTTCCGAACCGAAACTGGGGAAGGCCTGCGCATGGCGTCCCTCTTCAAAGGCTGCGACCGATAACATCTCGGCAGCCGTCACCACGCCCTGACCACCCCTGCCATGAACCCGAATATGGAACATCAGCTACTCCCGTTGTGCATGAACTGACATCGGATTCTACGCCAGTTCAGCCGGAAAGTTTAATTTATGCCAAGTAATTCCACATCAAACACCAGTGTCGCATTGGCAGGAATCACGCCGCCAGCGCCACGTGAACCATAACCCATGTTTGACGGAATAATCAAGGTGCGTTGACCGCCGATTTTCATGCCCTGTACGCCGATGTCCCAACCCTTGATGACATGGCCTGCGCCTAACGGAAATTCGAAAGGTTCGCCGCGATCACGCGAACTGTCAAACTTTTTGCCCTTATGTTCAGGTGCCGCTTCATCGTACAGCCAACCTGTGTAATGCACGGATACATTTTGTCCTGCGACAGCTTCTGCGCCGTTCCCCGGTTTTACGTCCGTCTTGATCAATTCAGTCATGTTACTTTTCTCCATTTTAGGTGCGGGTATTGCGGCTTGTTCAGAGCACGCGATGGTTGAAAAGGCGGCCAGCAGTATCGCCAGCGACAGCTTGGGAATCAGATTCATATCTCTCTCAATGTAATCGTAACAAAGTTTTGCGTAAAAATTAATTCAGGCTCAGCAATTCTACCTCGAATATCAGTTTCGCGTCAGGCGGGATTACGCCGCCTGCGCCGCGTTTTCCATAACCCATTTCGGACGGAATAATCAGCGTGCGGCTTCCGCCCACCTTCATGCCCTGCACGCCAATATCCCAACCGGAAATGACATGGCCCGCGCCTAACGGGAATTCGAACGGCTCATTGCGATCACGGGAACTGTCGAACTTTGTGCCTTTGTTCTCCGTGGCCTTCTTGTCGAACAGCCAGCCGGTGTAATGTACGCTGACGGTTTGCCCCGCTTGTGCCTCATCACCCTCACCTGCCTTGTTATCCACCATCTCGGTGCGAATCACGCTCAGCAGTTTCACGTCAAACACCAAAGTCGCATTCGGTGGAATATCATTACCGGCACCGCGCGCACCATACCCCATTTCGGAAGGGATAAGCAGTGTGCGCTGCCCGCCCACCTTCATGCCCTGCACGCCAATGTCCCAGCCGCTGATCACGCGCCCTGCGCCTAACGGAAATTCAAACGGTTCATTGCGGTCAAGCGAACTGTCAAATTTCGCGCCCTTGTTATCCACTCCATTTTCATCATACAGCCAACCGGTGTAATGCACGATGACGGTTTGTCCGGCTTTCGCTTCTGCACCTTCGCCCAGTTTTGTGTCGGTTTTGATGAGTTGATTCATGTTGCGTATCCTTGAGTTAATAATATTGTTGATCTGAAGCTAATTGTTGCCGCTTATTTATTCATAAATAGTGTGATAAGTCTATTTTTCAAACCATCAAAATCCGCACAGCAGTTTATGCGGCTCGGCAGCAACGACCATTTTCAATTCCTGATATTTTGCATGCGTGGAATCAAGAAGATTGCTCTTGCCGCCAACGATATAAAAATCTGCTCAAATCAAATGGCTGTGTTTCGATCAACACAGCAGTTCGCTGCTTGAGCAATCCGATTACCACGTTGCTGTCAAGCAGCCATTCAACTCCACTCATCGCCCCTCTTTCGCTGGATCTCTACCCTCCGTTCAGTTCTTGGCGGTAAAGCTTGCAGCGCGTGTATGCCCCCTGTGCATCGATCTCTACATCAATGGTTTGCAACATGATGACTCCTTCCGATTACAATCAGTCGCGATTCTACTACCTAGTAGCTCAACACCGGTGCCAGCCAGCGCTCGGCAGTTTCGATATCCCAGCCTTTACGCTGTGCATAGCTTGCCACCTGATCGCGATCTATCTTGCCGGTGGCGAAATATTTTGCATCCGGGTGAGACAGATAAAAACCGGAAACCGCCGCCGTCGGCAGCATCGCAAAACTCTCCGTAATCGCAATACCCGCACGGTTCGTGGCATCAAGCAATTCAAACAAAGGGCCTTTTTCCGTATGTTCCGGGCAGGCCGCATAGCCGGGTGCAGGCCGTATGCCGCGATAGGCTTCTTTTATCAAAGCTTCATTGTCCAGTGTTTCATCACTGGCATAGCCCCAGAATTCACGGCGTACCCGTGCATGCAGCAATTCCGCAAAGGCTTCAGCCAGGCGATCAGCCAGGGATTTCAACATAATCGCATTATAGTCGTCGTGATTCTTTTCGAATTCTGCCACGCGCGCATCAATGCCGATTCCTGCGGTGACCGCAAAGCCACCGATATAATCCGCAATGCCCGATTCTTTCGGAGCGATAAAGTCGGCCAGACAATAGTTGGGAATATCGGCAGGTTTTTTGCTCTGCTGGCGCAAATTGTGCCAAGTCATCGCCACGCTACTGCGGGACTCGTCTGTGTAGATTTCGATGTCATCGCTATTAACGGTATTGGCGGGAAACAGACCGAACACGGCATTGGCCGTCAGCCATTTCTCTGCGATGATTTGCGCTAACATCACCTTGGCATCCACGAACAGCTTGCTAGCCTCAACGCCCACCACCTCATCCTGCAATATCTTAGGATAACGTCCGGCCAGCTGCCATGCCTGAAAAAACGGCGTCCAGTCGATATATTCTGCGATTTCAGCCAGATCATAGTCGCACAAGGCCTTTACGCCAAGGAAGGCGGGTTTGGGCGGCGTGTAATTGCCCCAGTCGGCTTTGAAAGCATGCGCACGCGCCTGCGCCAGCGTGACGTAAACCGCCTTGCTTTGCCGGGCGGCATGCTGTTCGCGCGCCGCCACATAGTCGCTTTTGATGCTGGCAACATAATCATCACGCAGCGTATCGGAGAGCAGATTGCTGCATACCCCCACCGCACGCGACGCATCGGTGACATATACGGTCGTGCCGGAAGGATAGTTTTGTTCGATTTTCACCGCCGTGTGCACACGCGAGGTGGTAGCGCCGCCGATCAGCAGCGGAATCTTGAAGCCCTGACGTTCCATCTCCTTGGCCACATGCGCCATTTCCTCAAGAGAAGGGGTAATCAGCCCGGACAGTCCAATGATATCGGCGTTATGTTCGCGAGCCGTATCTAAAATTTGCTGGCAGGGCACCATCACGCCCATGTTCACCACTTCGAAGTTATTGCATTGCAACACCACGGTGACGATATTTTTGCCGATATCATGCACATCGCCCTTGACCGTCGCCATGACAATCTTGCCCTTGCTGCTGGTATCTCCAGAACGCAGTTTTTCCGCCTCAATGTAAGGGATCAGATGAGCCACAGCCTGTTTCATCACGCGAGCGGATTTAACCACCTGCGGCAAAAACATTTTGCCGGCACCAAACAGATCGCCTACCACATTCATGCCGGTCATCAGCGGGCCTTCGATCACCTCGACCGGAAACGCCGCCATCAGACGCGCCTCTTCGGTGTCTTCGACGATGAAAGTGGTAATACCGCGCACCAGCGCATGAGTCAGGCGCGCCTGTACCGTGCCTTTGCGCCATTCCAGATCTTCGATGATTTCCTTGCCGCCGCCTTTTACCGTTTCGGCAATTTTGACCAGCTTTTCGCCGGGGCTTTCTTCTTGGCCTTGGGGGTGACGGTTCAGCACCACGTCTTCTACGGCGTTAAGCAATTCTTTGGGTATTTCAGCATACACGCCCAGCTGGCCCGCATTGACGATACCCATGTTCATGCCGGCCTGTATGGCGTGATACAGAAATACCGTATGGATCGCTTCCCTGACCGGTTCGTTTCCGCGGAAAGAGAAGGAAACATTGGATACTCCGCCGGAAATCTTGGCAAAAGGCAAATTCTTGCGTATCCAGGCACAAGCCTCGATGAAATCCACCGCGTAGTTGTTGTGTTCCTCAATACCGGTGGCAATCGCAAAAATGTTCGGGTCGAAGATAATATCCTCAGGCGAGAAACCAACCTTGTTTACCAGGATGTCATAGCTGCGTTTACAAATCTGAATCTTGCGCTGATAAGTATCCGCCTGTCCCTGCTCATCGAACGCCATCACCACCGCAGCCGCACCATAGCGGCGCACCAGCGTGGCGTATTTGATAAAGTTCTCCTCGCCCTCTTTGAGCGAGATCGAATTGACGATGGATTTGCCCTGCACGCACTTCAAACCGGCTTCGATGATGCTCCACTTGGAAGAATCTATCATCAGCGGCACTTTGGAAATATCAGGTTCAGAGGCAATCAGGTTGAGGAATCTTACCATCGCGGCTTCGCCGTCCAGCATCGCCTCATCCATGTTCACATCAATGACCTGCGCACCGGTTTCCACCTGCTGCTTGGCCACTTCCAGCGCCGCATCGTAATGCCCTTCCAGTATCAGTCGCTTGAATTTGGCGGAACCGGTGACATTGGCGCGCTCGCCGACATTGACGAACAGCGTGTCATCGCCGATGTTGAAAGGCTCAAGACCCGACAGGCGGCAGCGATGTTCAAGTTCAGGCAGCTGTCGCGGCGGCACGTCTTTTAACGCGTCGGCAATCGCCTTAATGTGGGCAGGGGAGGTGCCGCAACAGCCACCGGCGATATTCAAAAAGCCGCTGGTGGCAAATTCCTTCATCAGTCCGGCGGTAGTTTCCGGCACTTCATCATAGCCGGTATCCGACAAGGGGTTAGGCAGGCCGGCATTCGGATGCGCGCTGACATAACAGCTCGCCACGCGCGACAGTTCTTCCACATACGGGCGCATCAATTCCGCCCCCAGTGCGCAGTTAAGTCCGATCGACAGCGGTTTTGCATGAACCAGTGAATTATAAAATGCTTCGGTGGTCTGGCCTGATAAGGTTCTGCCGGAGGCATCGGTGATGGTGCCCGAAATCATGACCGGGACCCGCACATCATGTTGCTCGAAATACAGCTCAATGGCGAACAGTGCAGCCTTGGCGTTGAGCGTATCGAAAATGGTTTCAACCATCAGAATATCCGCGCCGCCGTCGAGCAGGCCGCGGATGGACTCGGTATAACTGATTACCAGCTCGTCGAAGGTGACATTCCGCGCGGCAGGATCGTTGACATCGGGTGAAATTGACGCTGTACGCCCGGTAGGCCCCAGCACGCCAGCCACAAAGCGCGGTTTGTCAGGTGTCGAAAACTCATCGCACAATGCACGCGCTAAACTGGCACCCGCCACATTCAGCTCATACACCAGATGTTCCATACGATAATCGTGCATGGACACCGAGTTGGAATTAAAGGTACAGGTTTCCAGAATATCCGCGCCCGCCTCAAGATATTCGCGGTGAATGCGGCTGATGACATGCGGCTGGGTCAACAGCAGCAAATCGTTGTTGCCTTTCACATCAATCGGATGATCGGCAAAGGCTTTGTGCGCACCGGTATAATCGCCGTAAATTTCCGTGCCGCGATAATGCGCCTCGGTTAACTTGTAGCGCTGGATCATCGTGCCCATCGCGCCGTCCAGGATCAGGATGCGTTGACGAAGGAGTGCTTCAATAGGATGTGGTGTCATGGTAGCTGCCTTAATATGAATCGCGCTTCAATTGCTCCTTCCTTCACTTGCGGGATAAGCTGCGACTCCCCCATTTGCGGGCTTAGTCGACAGGCTAATTGCCTCATCAGAAGGTCAGGAAGGGTGAACCGGCATACCGGTTAGATTTAGTCGGGCATTTTAACATGTGGATGACGGTCCCGTAACAGCACAGGGTTTAATGTCCAAAAGATTAATGCCAAAATCAAGACTGCAAGGAATTTCTTGTAAAGTCGTAAATTAAAGCGTCCAAACTTACCATTTGAAAATTCACCATCAAATATTAGGCCACGGTTATTCATTCGCCCATAAGTGACAATGGCTTAGCTGAGTGGAGCGACCATCGGCGCAGAAGCTCTGATTATGGTAACGGCTTCACCAACGGTTGATCTGTATAGCCAAAGTGCATCAACAACCACACTTCAAAACAAGGCGTGGAGGTGATGTCGATCAGCTTGTGTACTCAAATCTTTGGTGCGCTGCATAGCGGCATCAAAAGTACGGTGGCTATCACGGTCAAACACGCAATACACAGTGTCATAGCGATCACCGCTTGCGGCATCGTCTTCGTACAGCGCCAAAGCATGCGCCACTATCCGGTCGGGTGAAACAGCATTATTAGGCGCTATGCAAATTATTTGAGGACGAAGCCCCAGGTCTTCCCGCAACGCCTGAAAATAATACGGCTCTGTCTTGGTGCCCTCGCACACGATAAGCAGGCGTTTGTTCTGCGAACGTTCCAGCTTGTTCCTTTGCAACATTTTTCCCGTGCGAGCCTTGCGCCTGTTGAATCAATCATCAGACCCAATAAGAAGTCCAAATCCTTCGAAAAAGGAATACCACCGTATCTCCCGTTAAGGTAGCCACGCTCGACAGCTTCATTATCCCTTGGGCTGAAGTCCGGTAGCGGGTACAGTCTGGTTGCACACTTTGCATCCTTCTCCATGAACCACACCTGATCGCGACGCAGCAGCTTCCGGCTAAGTAAGGTGGTGTCATGCGTACTGAAAATAAGCTGCGCATTACTGCTCGCATGGTGCAAACGATTTACCAGGTAATGCACGACTAACGGATGCAAGCTGGTATCTAACTCATCGACCACGAAGACCCGCTCTTTTTCGATCACATCCAGCCAAGGGCCTGCAAAAGCCAACAGAGCGAGAGTACCGTCAGATTCTTCGGACTCATCGAACTCAACCGCCTCATGCGAGTTGATATCTTTGTGAAAAAAACGGGATTTCAGTATCTTCCGGTCATTCATATCCTTCATTATCTCAGCACTGAATTGCCGTGGACAAAAACAGTGCATTTGGTCGCGTCTGCAAGACCCATGTTTGGCGTTGTCGCTCCCCAAGAAAGGAAGTGCTGAACTTGATGCACGGGGAATATCATCCAGCCGGGCTAAATGCTTGAAGGCATAAATCCATTTATCCTGATGCGTGAGCAGTTGGTCTTCAGTCTTGGTGAAATTCGGTAAGGTGATATAAATAAAGTTGAATTTATCGCTAAACAGCTCGTTACGCTGATTTTTGAGATGAACCCGGTGGATGGCATCCGTGACGCCCTTTTTCTTATCTTCGTCAAACTCAAAATCCAGAATGCCGATGGTGTAAACAGCGGACAACGGGTAATCCCAATTGCCTTTAATCGATTGCTGCTGAATCGGAAAAGTGGCATAAAACAGGCTGCAATCCTTGAAATAATTTTGCTTGGCCTTTTGCATTTCGACAATAAATCGCTCGCCACCGGTACTGCTGCAGGCAAGATCGAAAATTGCCTTGCGATCAATAGCGGTTCTGCCCAATTGCTCGCTATCGGTATAGTGCAAATCAGCGATCTGATGGTGATCCGGCAGCAGGCTATTCAAGAAATCAATCAGCAACGGTTTATTCGCGTCTTCGCCGAACAGTTTTTTAAAGCCGAAATCGGTAAACGGATTGATTTAGGTTTCTTTGGGCATGATCTCTCCTGAAAATAATCATATTGCATAGCATGTTAGCGTAGGAACCGGCAAACAATTCTGTTCAGCTTTCATGCTTATTCTCAATGCTGTTTTTTGCCCCTTATCCCTTGTCCCTGCTTTTAAAGCCTGTCGTACATCGCCATCATTTCACGAGTAATTTTGTCGCTGGAAAACAATTCCAGTGCACGCATACGAGCCGCAGCCTACACGTGAGCATAAAATCTATTTTGCACAATCCATATAGAACGCCTTCAGCGCTTCATACAGTCTGTCAGCTGAAAAATACTCGTCCACTCTGGCTTTAGCTGCCGCACCCATTGATTGACGAGTTTTCGGATTTGCAATGAAGAACAACATCAAGCTGATGAGGGCGTTAACATCACCTGCCGGAAATAATATTCCTGTCTGCTGATCAGCAACAGAATCCATTAACCCTGGAATACGCGAGCCAATTGTCGGGATAGACAACGCAGCAGCGTCAATAACAATAGAACCAAACCCTTCCCGATAACTTGGAAGACACAAGACATCTGTAACAGCGAGATAATCCTCATGATTACTTACATGCCCCACGTCTACAACATTAACAAATAGTTCAGGATGAGATATGTGCAACCGTCCAATTTCTCCATCTTCATCCGGACCGACGAACAATAGTCTGGACCTTTCGCAGACTGCGGATACTGAAGCAAAAGCTTTCAGCACATCAATTGCACCCTTCTCACGTGTTTTCCTCGCGATGAAGGAAAACACAAAATTCTCGTTGTCTATCCCCAATTTTATTCTTAGTCGAGTTGCCGATAGCTTAAGACTTAACGAATCAAAGCGCGAAACATCTACACCGGATAGCGAACCCTTCGATAAAACAGCTAAAGGCCTATCTTGATGAGAAATATAATGTTCATGTAAAAAAATCGATTGCGAAGGACTGTCGGTAAGACAAACTGTATTAAGCGAGTTAATCAGCCTGTCCAGCAGATAATAAAAATGGCGCGATAAACCCTGTCTTGCCACCCATGTTTGCCCGGTGAAAGTATGGATACGAACAGGTACTCTGCAAATAAAACCGGCGAGCGCCGTTAGCAAACCCGCTTTAGGCATAATTGAATGAACAATGTCAGGCTTATAGACGAATAGAAATAGGCATAGTTTAATTAAGGCTAAACCATCTGCTATCAGACTAGTCTTTCGATTAATATCAATATCGACAAATTTGACATCGGGGTAGGTCTCTCTGTTTTTGGAAACATCATGACCGACCACACACACTTCAAAATCAACTGGCATTCTTTTTAACGTATTATTCAGATGCCAAGGTACCACATAAGAGGCCGTCACGACTCTAACAACTTTTAGTTTTTTAACCATACTTTCCTTGCGTCAGATGCCGGGTAGAATAAACTACATATATAGTTATCATTGATCTTTGCTCTGCCAATAACTTACAAGATCACTCAATCCGTCCTCCATAGAAATGGGATGCCGATATCCAAGTTCAAATTCGATTTTTTTGCTTGAATAAATCGCATGGTTAGTTAACGCATCAATTCTAGCCTGCGTAAGCGGCATACGCGGGATTACTCCCATCAATAGAGCCAACGTTCTCACAGGTAATTCAGGCAATCTGGTATGAGGCACAGCAACCCCAAGCAGTCCGGCAATAGTGGCGACGAAATGCTCCAATTCGCAATGATCTGACAGATTATAAACTTGCTCTGTAGCTTGCGGCAGCTTGCCACAAAGCATCAGCGCTTCGATTACGTTATCCACGTGAATATAATTCGCAGAAGCACCGGGCTGCCCGATGAAGAAAAACCATCCGCGCCGAATCATAGCAATCAAGCTATACAATGATTTGTTAGGCATTCTCGCCCCATATACGATAGAGGGACGTAAAATTACATGCTGAAAGGCACCTTGGAGTGATGCTTCTTTAACCTGAGCATCCGATTCCACCTTGGTCAGCTCATACGTTCCGCTCGGGTTCAAATCAGTATTTTCGGTGATCATTCCTTCACGTTGCCGACCATGTGCACCCGTGCTGCTCAACTGAATCCAGCGACCTATCCGCCCGGATGCAGCCTCAATCAAGCGACGCGTACCGAGGACATGCACATCCTCCATGCGTGAAATATCAGCTATTTCCCCCGCACAGTGATACAACACATCTGCTCCCTCAGCAAAAGCCTTCAGCATACCGCTATTGTTCAAATCACCTTGAAAGAAACTAACTGAATTTGGCAGTACGGCCTTATCGCGTGAGCGGCGCGAAAGCACTCGAACCACATCACCTTGCTCAAGGTGACGCATTACCAGTCTTCGGCCTATGAATCCGGTAGCACCAGTTATCGCTATTTGCTTAACCATTTACATTTCCCAATGTGCTGAAATTTCATATAAGCAAGTAAAATTTGATGTTAATCCTGCATATTTTTATTGAAAAATGTCACAAATATTCGCTTAAAAAATTTGATAAGCGAAAAGATTGAAGCCGAGATATATTGTGCAAAATTGATACTGTCTGCGCAATATAAAATCTTGATATTTCTTAACTCACCTTTTTCCATCTTCCACAACTGCGCACTCAGCCCACCAACTCCATAAAATGGCTTATGCACGTAGGCCAATACCTTCTCTATGCGCACTATCGGCAGGCCAGCCATGGCAAGCTGCTGCCATAGCAAAAGATCTTCTAAATAACGAATTCCCTCCTGAAAACGAAATGGAACATCGCATCTAAGCATAACGGTAGGCGTCGAGAATGCATTTTTATATAGCAGGCTGTTACCACTAATTCGGGTTACACGGTAATCCGCCAGCAGCGCAGGAGGCTTATCACTGGTGCGCAACCAGACACAATGATGTCCGCACAAGACAACATCCGGATTATTACGCATATATTCATGCTGAATATGTAGTTTTTCAGGATGCCAGGAATCGTCTGCATCAAGAAAAGCGATGTAAGGTTGTGTCGCAACAGCCCAGCCTGCATTTCTGGCACTTGCAGCACCGGAGTTTTTTGGCAAAGTGATGACTGTTATCCAGTCTGGATATTGCTGTTCAATCTGCCTCAACACACACGCTGTTTCATTCCCGCTCGCATCGTCGACCAGAATCACTTCTGCTGGCTTATTTGTCTGTTGCAAAACAGAATCAATCGCGCGATTGATAGTTTTGGCGCAGCGAAAGCATGGAATAATTACACTAATTGAAAGATAGTTGCTACTCTCTGGCAATGAGTTCAATTTAGTATCAATTCCTGCAAACACTTTCATCATAATGACTTATTCATGACTATACTCAACCGATTATTTTCTTTAATACTTGTAAGTATTTCAATCCCCATTTTATGCATGGCTCCAGATGGTTACCTTCAGCCCACTCATTCCACGATTTGACGAAAACAATTTTATGTTCTTCGGCGCGCCCCCCCAAGGCATTCACCGCCTCTTGTAAATGCTTTTCAAAAAGTTCGGGCGTTGAATTTGCAAGTACGATACCTTTACGCCCCTTGCGAGGGGTATTATCCCAATTTGGATAAACACAAGGATAAGCCTCACAATTAAACTTATTCAGGTCGGGAATAAGGTGTTTGATAGCTTCTCGATATTCAATTACGCGCGGCCCCCCCACTGAAAGGCGCCTTTTAATTCCCCAAAATATTTTTTTTGCCTCATTAATCATGGAATTTGTAAAGTTTAGATTCGAGAGAATCATCGCATCAAGCCCGAGAGCGCTAGCATCTTCGAATTCCATCATATTGATACCAACAATATGCAAGCCTTGAAGACCCGCTTGCAATGCTAATTCACGCCAAAAATCAAATCTTATTTTGGCATCGGGCATATCTGTGGGTTTGAAAATAACGAGTATCGGTTTACCATCCACAGTCATATAACGTTTGTCTCGAAAAGCAGTTAATAGGTAATCAAAGTGAACTCTGTCATCAGCTTCTCCTGGATATGACTGGTCGATTAATAATCGATGTGGTTCATCCTTCCAGATACCGCTCCAGGAATGATTGGCCCACCCCAGACAGAAGGGAAAATCCGGCGAACCGGATGAAAGCACCTCATTAAACGGCCTCTCCAGCATTCTGCGTCCGCCAAACCAGTAGTGCCAATAACAAAAACCTTCTACACCATATGCAGCGGCCATTTTAGCCTGTGCAACACGTGTTTCAGGCAATCTCAAATCATAAAAACCCAGATCAGCCGGAATAACAGGTTGTTCATGCCCCTTAAACAATGGCTTTGCACTTGCTACATTGGTCCATTCAGAAAAACCAGCCCCCCACCACTCGTCATTTTCCGGTGTTGGATGAAATTGTGGTAAATAAAAAGCAATGACGCGCGCCGTTTTTTTTGCAGAAATATTATCGTTCATATCATTATCATAAACTAACGAGCGTAATCCATAAAGTATCTATTTTCATCATGAAAAGTCATGGCTACATACCTCCCATATTCCGCTATCGGCATTAAATTTCTTCAATATTATTGCAGGAACACCGCCAATAATTACATTATCTGGTACATCATGCGTGACAACTGAGTTTGCACCCACAACGACACCATTACCAATTCGAATTGCTCCTAGAATAGTAACATTATCACCCACCCAGACATTGCAACCGATGATAACCGGGCCATAAGAAACAAGCTTTCTATTTATAGGGGGCTCTGCAGGATGACTTTGTTCGTTACCCTTATAAGCACCATGATTGTGATCACAGATATAAACAGAACTGCCAAAAAGACAATTATCTCCAATTTCGATCTGGTTGATAGCGGAAATATGTAAGCGCTCTGAAGCAAAAAATTGATTTCCAATTTTTATTGAAGGGGAAAATAAATGGTCATTATTCTTTGTTACCGCTTCAATCCACGCATAACGTCCAATACATGATCTATTACCCATATCAATTGAACTTGTGCCAATCACCCTGGACCCCCGTCCCAAATATGATTTTTTCCAACCAACCAGAAAAGCAAAAAATCTTCCTTCAAACGTATAAAAAAGCCAGCTTACCGTTTGAAATAATGCCACTCTTGGGTGTTCTTGTTTTGATATATTTATTATTAGTAAAATTTTTCTGGCTAAATTTGCTGTGAAGGGAGATATATTCGATTTAATCATTTAATTAAACCAGAACCGAGTTAAAACAACGACGAAATACTTTAATAAATCCGTTGTAATAAGTTATTAAAGTTAAAGGAAGTTTAATTAAGGGTAGGAGAAAAATATAATATCTCCAGTTATCAGAAAAAGCTGCGGCCAAACCCTCTGCAATATCTTTATCCAGGAAATTGCTGTCTCCATTACGTAAGCCAAGAATAAAACCAGGGAAAAAGTTAACGATTGTGCCATTCTGTATCACTCTGGCAATTACTGGTGTATTGGCTAATATACTACTAGATATCTTCTTTAGATTATTTCCAAACACTCTAATCAACCCATATCCTCCAGAATTTGATCCTTTTGCAGCAACCACCCAATCTTCAATTACAGCAAAATTTTTTCCGTCACGTAACAATGGAAGAACCCAACTTAGTTGAATAAGATTACTACCTGCCATTTCATTTCGATAATTCTGACCGATACCACTGCGAACAATAAGACCAGAAAGAAACGTCAACATCACATTTGTGCGTCGTGTGAATGCCAAAGTATCCTCGAGTATGGTTAGACCCTGTTTTTCATTTTTCGGCTTGTCCAAATAGTTATCCTGAAACCAGTAGTTATTCACATATAAAATATCAATTTTTCTGTCTGACAATATATTTATTACTTTTTTTAGTCCACCGGGAAGCATGACATCATCATCACCAAAAATCCAGACATAGGGTGTCGTTGCGGCCTCATAACATTGGGAAAAGTTAAAATCCATCCCCTTATTTTCACTATTGCGGATAGCTTCAAAATTTATATCATACAAACACTGATATTTAGAAATTACTTCGGATGTTTCATCTATTGAAGCATTATCTGACACGTAAATTTTAATCAAACTACGCATAGCTGTATCTAAACTTTCAATTTCTTCAAATATTCTTTTAAGACAAATATCCAAATATATTGCTCTGTTATAAGTAGGAATAGCTATTGTTAATAACTTCGTAGTATTCATAGTTAATTATTTACAGTGATCATAATATGTCGTTTATGGCTGAAGATATCCAACCCCCTTAAATCACTTAAGATATTTCCAGATTCGATTAATAACTTTTCTAAAAATTAGTAAACAAACTTGTAAATTAAAGTTCAATTTATTAGAAGATAGTGATTTAATTATCATGCTGGTTTGCAATGCGTACTGATTGTAAAAATGCAAACCAATTTTAACGATTTCAATGTTATCAATATATTGACAATTCAGGTGGTAATGAATGCATATATTCCTATTTTTAATTATTGACCGATATATTATAGTTGCGGCCAATAATTGTTGTACGAATACATCGATTATTAATATATATTTTTCTCGCGGGGTTAGATTAAGCGTGTTTATTTGCTTTGTGTAGTTTATTGCTAACTTTAATCTTTCTTCAGGTGAAAAAAAGGCTTTTTTTGGGTCACCACTGTTATTAAATGATTTATTTTTCGCTGCCATATCTCCTGTTTCCAAGCTAAACATTGGAATATTATATACAGCGCCATTTCCTAAAGTACATAATTCAGCGAGAATAAATTCAAAGGGGAATTCACCTACCATGTTTGAATCAGAATATTTTTCAATATGTTTGATGGATTTTAATAAAGTGTTATGAAAAAAGTACCCTGTTGGATGAACACCTTTATAGGCAACATTCTTTATAGCATCGTAACCTTTTTCGAAAACAAAATAGTCTATTTCTGATTTCGAGTTATGTGAACAGTACCCGCCAGACAGATTATTATTATTGATAAATGATTTAAATTTAGCTATTTCATTAAATTTTGTGTGATCCTTATCCGTTGAAAAGATCACATATTCACCTCTTGCTTTATTGATTACATTAACACAATTATATAATGAACCTTTATTCTCGGCATTACTATAAATAATTAATCTTCTATCGTTAATAGTCTTCAATATTTCTAATGTATTATCCGTAGAGGCATTATCTAAAATGACTACTTCTATATCGAAATTTTCATACTGTAATATTTCAGAAACCACCTTATAAACAGTAGTTGCGCGATTATAAGTTGGAATACAAAAGCTTAATTTAATACTATTCATTGTTTAACTTACATATATTTTTAATGCCGCGGTTATTAAGCTCGACTATCTGTGTACAATTAACTAGGGTTGAAAGACGGTGAGCTATTATCAGCACAGTGAGATCATGACTAAGCGCTTCAATAGCCTTCATCACTGCCAATTCCGTATCATCGTCCAATGCACTAGTTGATTCATCGAAGATAATTACATCGACCTGCTTATATAGGGCGCGTGCAATACCGATGCGTTGACGTTGTCCGCCGGATAACTGAACACCGCGCTCACCTACTGATGCTTGATATTTTTGTGGTAAACTTTCTATGAAATCAGCTATTTGAGCTTGACGCGCGGCTTGGCTAACACGCTCATGATCAATTTGGTCTTGAGGAATACCAAAGGCTATGTTTTCTTCTATGCTGGCATCTACAAGATAAATCGCCTGTGGAACATGCGCGATATGCATCTGCCAGGAGCGGTAATTCTCAGGTGTTATTACTTGTCCATCAATCTCAAGTTTACCTGTTGTAGGCTGCAGCAAGCCCATGATAATATCTAACAAGCTACTTTTACCACTACCAGTTGTGCCGATGAAACCAGTTCGACTGCCTTTAACAATATTAAGATCAATATCTTTTAGCACCCACGACGTTTGAGGACCATAACGAAAGGATACCTGATGCAAACTAATTTGCTTTTTGAAAGAAATGGGTGCAACAACTGCATGTTCAATATAATCAGGCAAAGGTTGATCAAGTAAACCCAAAGCATCTTGTAACGATGCCTGTGCACCGTGAATGGTAGACCATGCTCCATATGCTTGTTGGGATGCTGGCAACAAACGCTGTAGGCCAAGTGCTATTGCAGCAAGCATTGGAATGGCCGTTGAAACACCACCAGATTGTTGAGAGAGCATATACGCCAGTGTGGCAATAAGTATCATCGCTATAGCTTCCATGCCAAATCGAGGGCTATAGCTTATAAACTGATTACTTCCTTGTGCCTGGCGCAAGGTGTGATCAGCGCGACGGTAATTATTGCAAAATACCTCTTGAGAGCCATCAATCAAAATATCTCGTATACCACCTAGCCCCTCTTGCAATGATTTAATGACATTAGTAGATTCACCCGCAATTCTTTGACTATAAATCTTTAATCTATTGCGTGCCACTCTAATAATTAAAGCGTAAATCAAACCAAAACCAGTGAAGGCCGCTAATGTAATACCTGGAATAATGAATATGAGCGCCATTAATATGGCAATCAACATGACACTAGCACTGATCAGATTTAATGTAGGCATGAGAATGTAAAATATAACTTCGCCTACTTTTGTTGATATTCCATTGACAACTTCACTGCTGTTGCGTTTTATATGTGTTGAATAAGGTTGGTACAATGTTCTCCGGTATATTTCACTGCTAAGTTCGGTACCTACTGCAAATGTCAGGCGTATAGATACCCAGAGAAGGGTGATTCTCAGTGCACTTGCTATAACGGCTGCAAGACAAAACATGACTGTCAGCGGGAATAGAAGTTGATTGGGCGAGATTATCCCTAATGCTTGAATAAATATCTGTGCTGCGGGATGTTGAAAAATTCGATTTGGGGCCGTTAGTGCCCCCAAGAAGGGCAATACCGCACCAATACTGAGTATTTCAAAAAAAGAAGAAATAGTCATCAAAATTAATAAAAGCAAAAACTGGCCGCGCCTGCGAGAGCCAATATGTTTCCAAAGTCGTTTTACTAACTGAGTAATAGGCTGTATTGATTGCATATTATAGTACTTAAAAATTCGTAATGTGTAAATAACCAGTCATTTTCTGTCCATAACGAAGTTAACGGTCATCTATACTTATTCCATAACCGCGAATTATCCGACATAAACCTTCTTTCGCATCAATCCTTGGCAACCACCCTAATTCTGCTATAGCGCTTACATTAGCCTTTGAATCCATTATTTCATCACTACGATATGCTATGTCCCCGAATCCAAGTATTGATGAACTGTTTGATATGTCCTTAACCATCTGCGCAAAATCACGCACCTGAATACTTTCGCCCGTTCCTACTTCAAAATTCTTAAAAGTAAATTCATGTTTTAATCCATATTCGATTAATTTAATGAATGCTTCAGCCACATCGTCAACATAAACAAAATCTCTCTTTTGATGACCATGAGTAAGATGTACTCGCGGAACACGTTCAACAGCAATTTCCTGGATTAAGTTTTCAACAAATTTTGATCTGCTATCCCCAGGACCATACATATGTTCAAGCGTAATATTAATAACTCGCATTTGATTTGAAAGCTGTTTTAACCAAATCAGAAGGCTTTTCTTTGAAAGCGAATAATTCAACAAATTGGAATAGGAATTCCCACCTTTATTAAAGTAAGAATCTGTATTTATAAAACAGATCATTTTAAACTCAATCCCAAGCTCAATTAAACGAATAGGCAATATCAGATTGGAATCCAATATCTTCGAAACAGTCCCCTTCCCTCGCCCATATTCGGTCGCCGTATGAACAATCACCTCTACGCTGTTTTCTTCGAAAATTACTCGCGGATTTACTTTTTCAATATCAAAAACTTTCAAATTCGGGTGATTTATCCAATTCTCAATTCGAGATAAGCTAGATGTTGTTCTCACAATCGCAGCAACTTCATATCCATCAGCTAGTAATTTTCCAAGAATATTGCTGCCTAGGAAACCTGTGGCTCCGGTTAAAACTATCATAGTCCATACCCTTTGTAATCCATATTATTCTTGCCACAGCAAGCTCTATTTAAGATCTTTTCAATCTCTCGTACAATTCTCTCTAGTGAAGTCAACGCAGGTTGATACCCAAATTTCGCCGATTTTATATTCAGTAACTAATATTTGGTTAGCGGCCTGTCATAATGTCAGCCGAATTTTTCTTTCATGGCTGCGAACAAGATCAATTTACCGATAGATATATCTTAAAAACAGTGCGTGGCATTTATATCAGACGGAGAGACTTCACGCCTTTATTTCTACTCAGCAGTTATCGCATTGACAATTTCATCACATCCATCCCCGTTATATTCGCGACCTCTTCTATCGTCATCCCGTTGTCTATCAAACGATGCGCCACTTCCAACTTGCCCTTCTCAAGTCCAATTTCAATGCCTTCTTCCCGGCCTTCTTCCCGGCCTTCTTCTCGACCTTCTTCTCTACCTTCTTCACGCACTGTTTCAGTAATCCCTTTCCAGTCACGATAGTTTTTTAAGCTATCTTGATAAGCCTGGCGTTCGGTCTCATTAAAACAGGCAAGTTGAGCAGTTTCAAACAGTTTCAAAAAAATATCTTCATGAAGCACAGCGGGAATTTCCTGCATATCTTGCAGATGTCTGAAAACATAAAACCACTTATCCTGTTCTGTTTCCAATTCATCAATATTTTTCTTGAAGTTCGGCAGCGTCAGATAAATAAATGTTAATTTGTCATAAAAAATTTGGCCGTTCTGATTTTTCAGATGTACATGATGCACAACTTCCGTAGACGAACGATCCTCTTCAAACAGAAAATCCAGTATACCTATGGTATAAACGGCTGACAGCTTGTAATCCCAATCCCCGCGTAGCGCCTGTTCCTGAATGGGAAAAGTTGAATAGTAGACACTGCGTTCCTTGAAATAGTTTTGCTTGGCTTTTTGCAGCTCGACAATAAAACGCTCGCCGGTGGAGCTGATGCAACTGAGATCAAATATTGCTTTTCGATCTAAGGCAGTCGAACCTTGCTGCTCATTTTTAGTGTATTGCAGATCCAGTATCTGATGTTTCTGTGGAAGAAGTGTGTTGAGAAAGCTGATTAACAAATCCTTGTGCGGCTCTTCGCCAAACAACTTTTTGAATCCGAAGTCGGTAAACGGATTTAGGTATTTATCTTGCATCATTCTCGCCTCCACATTAATGCTTAAAGTTTTCTTGAAGCAATTCAATTTTTACACGTATCATAACAGCACTTCCATTTGCATAGCCATCCTGGAAAATGGGCTACTTAAGTCAGGATAGATGGCAATGTCAATTTTTCGCGCGCCAAGCTTTTAATGCAATTGTGCAAGAATATCCAACTTAGTCATTAAATCGATTTTTTTGAATAATACCAATAAATCAAGATCGCCACCTTTGGCAGTGTCATCCACGATACCCGAAATCTGCCTGTATTTTCAAGTAATCATGCGGCTTACTGCCTGCCGTATTCATTTAATCGGCATCCATGATTTCATCCAGCAAATTATTCTGCATGGAGGCCAGCCAGATCGTCTTTTTAGCAGGTGCGCGATTATAACAGTCTGCTAGCGCATAGACACACGATGCAGCACTGCCGCGCAGATTTTCCATTCAATATATGGTCTTGCTGTGATACTCCAAGACTATTCTGGCACAGTGAAATACGAGGAACGGCCTTTGCGCTCGCGGCTCCGGTATGCCGACCGTGCTGCTGGCAGTGCGCAGACTGTGTAACGCTGGCTCTGTTTGTTGCATCAGAAATTCTTTTTGTTGAATCAAAAATTCTGTTTGTTGCATCAGAAATTCTGTTTGTTGAATCAAAAATTCTGTTGGTTGCATTAGAAATTCTGCTGGTTGAATCAAAAACTCTATTTGTTGCATCAAAAACTCTTTTTGTTGAATCAAAAATTCTGCTGGTTGAATCAAAAACTATTTTTGTTGCAACAGAAATTCTGTTTGTGGCATCACAAACTTGGTGACTGATATCACAAACTTGGCGCCTGATACCACAAACTTGCTGACTGATAACACAAACTTGGCGCCTGATACCACAAACTTGGCGACTGATAACACAAACTTGGCGACTGATAACACAAACTTGGCGCCTGATACCACAAACTTGGCGACTGATAACACAAACTTGGCGATTGACAACACAAAATTTGCTGGTTACATATCACTGCTGCAATCAACGAGACTGGCGTCAACATCTGCATAACAACAGCCTCCTCGCCTTCACGATAGGCGAGTGGAATATCTTCAATTGTTGGCAGATTCAGTTCCATGTGCATAATGCGTATTTAAAATGCCTGATTAGCAAGTGGAGGGTAGTTACAATTTGCAAATACCGTGCACAAGCGGCCATCGATCAACTCAATCCCAACTTCAAGTCGCTGCATAAGAATCGCTAGCGAAACAACTAGGAGCCTGTACACTTCCAGGATGATGATAAAATGCTGTACCAGACTTTTGCCTGGTTTTGAGAAAAACCGGACGCATTCACGCACTTTCAGATAGAACTCGATGCCCGAAAATCTACATGATCACGAAACTTGGCTGATTCTCTCGCATGCGTTCAACATGGACGGGCGCGCTGCCAGCCAAACTATCACCGACAAAATCCCGCATCTGATCAATCTGGGGATAAGACCTGTCATCATAAGCGGCGTACTGGGCAGAAAAGATGCGGCGCTGGAGCATCATCAAATTGTATCGGCGCTGCCGGTCGGCATAAAGTTTGATTTACGACATTATTTGAAAAACCGGATTCCCAGCCGTTTTACCTATCGCATCATCATGCTGGCGTTAACGGTTATACTCAGCCCGTTATATTTGTTGGAAAAGTTCCTGATGCCGATTGAAACCACCTGGTCGTGGTCCATCTCAGCTTATCTAACAGGCAGACGCATCATTGCTAAACAGCGCCCAAAACTGATTTATTCAACCGGCGGTGCCTATTCCGCCCACCTTGCCGGATACTGGCTGTCCAGACGCTACAATATTCCCTGGATCGCCGAGGTTCACGATCCTATGGTTTATGAAGGTCAGCCGATTAGCCAAGCCCGCAGAAATTTTCTCCTTTGGCTGGAAAAAACCATCTGCACGCATGCTGATCTTGTCTGGTGGTTTACCCGCGCAGCAATGGAGCGCGCCAGGTAACGAAATCCGCAACTAGATGATCGTGGTCACTGGGTGATCGCCGGTGTAGACGCCCCTGATTTCGAAAGAGTTCCTTATCAACGTAGTAAACAATTGCTGATTGGCCATTTCGGTTTGCTGTCAGTCACCCGTAATCTTGAAGAGTTTTTAGCTGCGCTGGAAAAATTCCTGGCTGCTGATTCGACTCGTGCAGCTTCAGTCAGACTTCATATCTACGGCGGCAGCATGGATGCAATTTCCGCCCTGGCAATCGAAAACTTCCCCTATCCCGGCGTCATTGAAGACAAGGGCCGCTTAGAAAATGATGCGGTGACAGGTGAAAGCGGCCGCCTGCGCGTATTGAAACGCATGAATGAAATGGACTGCCTGCTGTTGCTGCATAGCACCGATGCCTTTTGCGAAGAATATATACCCTCGAAATATTTCAAATATTTATGGACGCAAAGACCTGTGCTTGGATTGATACACAGCAATCCTCTGCTAATGGAAATGCTACAGGAGTTCGATCATTGGCCTGCGCAAAACATCGCTGAAATCATCCATGCATTCGAAGAGCTATATCGTCGCTGGCAAGCCGATGAACTAAATGATCGTAATACGGCATCGCCTTACACTACCGGAAATGCGGTGCAATCAATATATGACTGGGTCAAGCAGATGCAAACCGACCCCCAAGGATATGATGAAATAGATAACTTGCGATTGAGGGACATACACTGAATGAAAAAACTGATTCTATATTGCAAATCCTATAAAAACGATGTTTTGCGCGTCAAGCGGCTGGCTGTCAGTATTGCCAAATATAATGTTAAACAGATACCGTTTTATGTCTCGGTGCCGACCGCCGATATGCCGCTGTTTCAAAAAATTCTGGCAGGAGAGAATGTAACGCTGCTGGAAGATGAAGCCATCATCTGCGCCAACCCGGCACTCGATTAGCAGAAAATCAATGAATTAAGAGGCTGGCTGTCTCAGCAGATTGTCAAATCGGAATTCTGGCGACCAGGTCTTGCCGAAAATTATCTATGCCTCGATTCCGACTGTCAATTCATCCACCCCTTTACACAAAGCGATTTCATCACGCCTGACGGTTATCCCTATACCATTATGCACGAGGCCAAGGAATTGCTGCAGTTTGCAATTAATCATGATATGCAAAAAGTATGTGATGACTTCCATCGTGAGCATCAGCACATCATGGATATTTTCGGGCGCCAGGGACGCCACTATGAATTCGGATTGCCGCCAATGCTTTGGAATTGTCAGGTATGGCAGGCGCTTGATGAACAACCTCTAAAACCCAAAGGAATCAATTTCTACGATGCTATCTTGCTGTTTTCATGTAAAATGCAATGGTATGGCGAAGCGATGTTGAAATTCCGCCCCATCCCCTTGATGCTGGTTGAACCATTTTTTAAATTCTATCATTACGAAACACAATATAACGCAGGTAAAAAACAGGGTGAAACAATTGAAAGACTAGCCCGCGATTATCTGGGCGTGTGCTATCAATCCAACTGGGAAAAGCAAATTGACTTTGTTAAAAAACCTCTGCTATCACGTCTCGCCCGCTGGATAAGACGCAATATTTTCCGAAGTTATCGATAGATATACTGGCGACATCAATCAGGAAAACTGCATCAAGTTGATTAACTCTCATAGAGCCCTTATTTTGGATAGTTCCGGGCATAATTTCAGTACTACGCATAACTTTCAGCACTACGCATAGCTAACTGCACAGCGGTTATAGGCTTAGTGCCCGAGGATTTTTGGCAAGACAGTGAGCAGCAATGCGGTTTGCCCCAGGATCAGGCCGACGATCCATTTGATCAATTCCAGCTTAGTTTCGGCCAGTCGCGTGTCAATATCCGACTTGGTTGCCAGTTCTGCATGAGATTTGACGATGGTACGCACGATCGCTTCCGCCTGTTCTTGAGGAAGTCCGGAAATTTTGAGCTCACGAACCAGCTCTTGCCTATCAAATGTGATGGTCGTCATAGTGACAAGGATTGTATGCCCGATGCGCAGCTGCGGTCAAGTACGCAACAGGCTGTACAAAATGACTAATCAGGCCGACAACCCCATAAGCCATTCGGCGGCATCCGTAATTCTGATGCCATGGCTGGACGGTAAAAACGATAAACAACGCCTGCAGAATATCCAGATAGCGTTTCAATGTCGCAGGTGAAACGGCCAGATCGCGCGCGATAGATGCCAGCGAAAGCGGCGAACCCACCCGTTCGCGCAACAATTCCACAAACAGACGCATAGTGTTAATTTCATGCAGTCGTGAGAACTCAAGCACATCTTCACGAATCAGATCAGTGAAATACTGCGCACGCCAGCGATCAGCCTGCACCGAATCAGCAGCCAGACACGGCTCAGGAAAGCCGCCTCTTTCCAGTAAATGATCCAAGGCATCACGTGTTGCTGCTCACGCCACTCGCGCACTGAAAACGGATGTAAACGGAACGCCAAATAACGCCCCGCCAAAGAATCCTTTTATCCCCCAACCTAAGCACAATGCTCTTCAATTCCTACGGATTTATCTTCGCCTACCTGCCGCTGGTCCTGCTGGGCTATTTTCAGCTGGCGCGCATCAAGCACATTTATGCCGCGGCCTGGCTGGCTTTAGCTTCGCTATTTTTCTACGCTTACTGGAATCCGGCCTATGTCGGCCTGCTGTTGGGTTCGATCATCTGCAACTACGCATTCGGGATGTGGATAGCAAGGGCAGGTACAAGATACAAGGCACAAGGAAGTCTGGAATCAGTAAATAGGGAACTATTATTAATCATATCAATCTCACCCCCCAATGCTAAAATCAGTTACTAGCCCCACCATACAACAGGTCCCCGCTTCTAACATGTATAATCAAAATGAAAATTTGTAACTAACACTTTACTTATGCAAATTCCTTACCCAGTCCGTCATAAAATTGCCGTAGCCATTCCATATTATGGATTGGTGGGCGGCGGAGAGCTGTTTGCCAGCAAAATAACTGAGAGTCTGGCAGAAAACGAAAACTATGAAATTCATGTGTTCGCGAATCGCTGGAAGGCTTCCTCTGACCGAATCATATTTCACAAAGTCCCTATTATTCGTTTTCCGGGCTGGTTACGCGCCCTTTCTTTCGCCTGGTTTGCCAGGCATATGATAGACAGGATGAATTTCGATCTGATACACACGCATGACTGGATTTTTACCGGCGATATATGCTCGGTTCATTCAGTGCCACATGCAGAATGGATCTATGGGGTCAGAAAAAAACGTATCCCCAGCTTATTCGATCTGATGCGAATGGCCGTTGAACGCAAAACCATCATGAAGGGTAGTGCTGCGCGCTTCTTCCCTGTATCCAGCATCGCTATAGATGCATTCAAGCGTCGTTATAAAATATTACCGGGAAACTGGCAGGCACTAGCACCGGGCGTCGATGTCGCTCGCTTTGCAACACCTGACCGACTAGCCTGCCGCGCTGTAATTCGCGGCAAGTATAATATTGCAGAAACCGACTTTCTGCTGCTATTCGTAGGAATGAGTTTTGATGTTAAGGGATTGGATACCATTATCGCGGCACTTGCCAAGGCAAAAGCGCTCAAACCCGACAAAAATATTCGCCTTTTGGTAGTCGGTCGTGGCAACAAAAATCAATATCTTAAAATAGCCCAGTCTCTGGGAATTGCTGATGCAGTAATTTTTGCCGGCACCCAGGTTGAAGGTCTTGAGCAGTATTATCGTGCCGCCGATGCATTTATCATGCTTTCAAAATTTGACACTTTCGGCATGGTTGTCCTGGAAGCAATGGCGGCAGGAATACCCGTTATTCTCAGCCCCAATGTAGGTGCTAAAGACCTTGTAGAAGAAGGAATTAATGGTTTTGTAATCCCTGAATACCGGGATTCGGATGCAGCCGCTGAGCGGATTGTTCAATTATTAGACTCGGAACGATGTGCGACGATGGGCTCATCTGCATCACAAACTGCATCAGAACATGATTGGCAACGACTGGCAGAAAAGATGGGGCAACTATATAAAAATATTCTTTTTGAACTTTAAAAATTAATCAATAACTTATGAAAAAATTTTCGATATTTTTACCTAGTTATAATCGCCAGATACTAGTTCTACAGACGATAAATAGCTTAATAGCTCAATCATACAATAACTTTGAAATTTTATTATATGACAATGGCTCATTTCCCTCGTTGAAAAATAGTATTGATGCATATCAAGATGAGCGAATAAAGTATACGAGATATGAAAATAATCAAAATGTGAATGATCTTGCCGAAGATGCTCTTAATAATATGACTGGTTCATACTTTCTTTTTCTGGCAGATGACGATGTCCTCACTTCAAGCACTTTTAATATTGTAAATAAACTACTAAAAAATCATAAAACTGAAATGCTTCAGGTAGGATTTACAAATTATAATCATACTAACAAGGTCTATAATTCAACCCAATCTAACCTTGGACAGTTTACAGGGAAATTAGAAGTTTTTGATTCCATTAAGACTGCTTTTCATTTTTTTAATGGATGGGGAATTGGACACCGGAAAAAATACCCGGCACCAAGAACAAATCATAGCTCTGGTATATTTATTTCAAAAGAACTAATAGAAAAAACGCGAGCACAACAAATTGAATTGTTTATAAAACCATTTGGTGATATTGGATATGTCGGGGCATTATTAAATACAGATAGTTATTATTATTTAGATTTGCCTCTAGCAATTGTTGGCGAAACAACTGTCAGAGAAATGAATGGCGCGAAGCCGGGACAGCGGCAAAAATGGAATAAGGAAATTCAATATTTAGAGCATAGCCCGTTGAAAGGTGCTTCGTTTATGAACATGGGAGCTGATGCACACCTGAAAGTCATTTTCAGAAATCACTTCGATAAAAAGTATGATTCAAGATTGAGACCAAATTTTTATTATCGTCATATAAAGCAAGTTTTATCAGACTCTCCATGGACATACCTCACGCTAAAAGATGTCACTGAGGTTATTCCGCATGCTTTGCTAAGTTTTTTTATTTTTTTCAAATCTGAATACAATTTAGCAGACAGAATACGATCCAAAAAAATTAAACGAATGAATCGATTACTTGAGCTAAAAAATCCGCTATCATCCACAGAAATCATTAAATTTGAAGATATAAATCAATTTGCTCTATGGGTCGAAAATAAATTCGTGGTGCCGTTAATAACAAATATTAAGTAACCTTCATGAATTTTACCGGATAAATGTTTTAATTATTTTCTCTATTTTTCTGGGAATGTCAGTGATTTTGGCATAATACTTACCAAAGCGAAGAGACTTTATTGAGGTGGCCCCGGCTTCAATTGCATTTTTAAAAAATATTTCATGCGTCATGGGCGTGTGCATATTCCGGTTCAAACGATTAAATTCACCTAACAAATTTCGGTAATTTCGGCGTAAAAAAATACGTCCCGGATAATCAGTTAAGTGTTCTCCCAACAAATTTCGATAGTAGCGTTGAAGCGCGAAAATTTCTGGCAAGAAGGGCCCGGACAATTGATCTCTACTATCCTGCTTGGCATGCACTCTGTATTTCACATATGGATCAAGCATAACCACAGCACGGCCTGCCAAGGCAGCATCAATCACAAATGGACGATCAACGATTTTGCCGTATGTTTCCATATTAAAATATCCCTGTTTCAGCACATCGACCCTATAGATGACAGAACAAAATGGCATGGCAAACCCGCCAAAGATATACGCGGCAAGTTGTCGACCAGATAGAATAGTATAATGTTTTCCGCTGATTTTACCCCATGCCATTCGTTCCGGATTCTGATGCACTCGCATAGCAGATACGGCAATCGTTGCACCGGGTTCATTAGCCAGAGCAGTAGAGGCATCGCGTAAATAATCGGGATGCAGCAAATCATCGTCATGAAACAGCATCGTCCATGGCCCGCGAGCCATATCTTGCAATTCTGTCCAGCATAATCTTGGGTTATTGGATTCCCGACGCACAAGCTCTACGCCGCGAGTTGCAAAGGATTGCACAATCAGCGCTGTGTTATCAGTGCTCCCGTTATCGAGAACGCAAATCCGCGATGCGGGTAAAGTCTGCGCCAATAATGATTCCAGTGTCGCACTGATAAGCGCAGACCTGTTATATGCCAGCACTAAAATTTCAATTTTTATAGCAGATTTTTGACTCATTTATTTATCTTCTTCCCACTAATAAGCGACACAACCCAATCTGCATAGCCTTCATAGGTGTAACGTTGAGCAAGCGATGTTTGCAAATACCGCTGTCCTGCAGCAATCATTTTTATAGCCTCAGATTCGGTCATTTCCTCCATCCGTGTGGCAATAGCTTCAACAGAGCCTAATTCTCTGGCATCAATAAACGTATCTGCCGGTAACTGTTCTAAAATATCGGGGGCACCCATATAAACAGGAATCGAACCTGACACAATGGCATCAACTATTTTTTCAGTCACATAACCGGGATATGCTGTATTTTCATAGGCAATCGTAAATTTATAATTACTTAATAGCTCATGTTTGTTCTCGCAAGTTCCTTTAAAAATATTGCTTATACCCTTAATTTTTTCAGCTTGAACAACAGGTAAATTTCCGATATTTTCCCAGCCACGCCCAAACACATCGATTTTATCTTGCGTACCTAGTAACGCCAAAAAATCGATACGATTGTCATGCAACTGTAATTTCCAGCAGGATTGATATGTCGAAGAAAGATACTTCCTGATTCCATGCCTAAAAATTCTAAGTGCGTCCTTAAGTCTACGAACTTGCGACCATTTTCGCTCCCGCCAGTATTTATTTGCGGCAATTAAAATTGCATATTTTCGTTGAGGCCAATGCATCTGTGCTGGTAATTGATCGCGCCAGTAACTTGGGAATGAAAGTCTCCAGTATTGCGAATTCCGCAGTGCTGGAATACTCTCAAAAATTACTTTAGGACCTATGCAGTGAGCGAATGTAACGCGTATCCGCATTAAACGATCAACACTGCGATATGCGACAAGAGGGGATTCGAGCATTGTAAGAACTGATGGAATTGCCCCAAGCTGGCAAAGCTCCAAGCCGTGGCGTGCATCCATTTCCTGAACTACATGAACATCCTCTGCACGCCACTGCCCATATTTAACTTTTTGCAGCGCAACATCACCTGATGCTATTTCAATTCCAAGCTCTTTTTGACGTTCATACAAACTTGTTATCCATGCAGATCCCAAAAATTGTTTTGACCAATTCCGGTCTTGCAATTGATCTCGATGAAACTGACTGATATCACAGCAAATTGCTATTTTCATTGATACTTTTTCAAGTTGTGTATTTAATTGCACTAAATTATTATCTACATTTTTTGTGTTAAGCTCACTATTATTTTCAGTATCCTTCACGCGAGTAGTCACGAATCTTTTTATCCTTCCCCAAAGTATAGCTTCTTACTTTCGCTCGATGATGGCGATAATAACGCAAAAGTCGCCGGCATAATTTATACCGTTGCGAGATAACCTTCGGCCATCTAACGACATCCCCCTGCTCTAGGAACAACTTTCGATGAACAAGCACCGGCACTCGTAACCATCTTCGAGTCAGACTCAAATTGATAAGTTGTCGGGGTATATTTTGATACAGGACAGGAAGATCAATTAGACTTGCTTTTATTTCCTCTGTAAAGCGAGCTATTTCATCATCATCATCAACGAGCAGGAGATGATCAATTACCTTTTCAACCGGATAGGTGATCCGCTTTGGTGCAAAAATATCTTGACATGCTAAAAAAAGAAAATTCTGCTCTGTGGCCTCATTAACCAGTTGCGCTGCAACGACAAGTCCACGTACCCAGGTGTCCCATACAATCCGTGCGGTGTAGATTGTGTTAGCATCGTGCTGTTCTGAAACATGCGCGACTGAAACATGTTTAACCGCAATAGGCTGCTCTTTGCCCGATTCAATAGCAGCCAGAAAAGCAAGCGAGGTCTGAGGCCAGTTTGTACGCGCCAAAAAACTTTTCCCCAGTCGTTCAAGAGCTGCTTGAGCCAAGTCAGTACGGATAGCAGCCCCACCCGGAATTCCGGTAGAAAAAAAGTATCTGCCTGCAGCCTCATCGACAGTGAGCAGCGCTTCATAATCCAAACCGCACTTAAACTCTTTCTCGCCAAGAAAATTCAAGGGGGCAAAAATACAAACAGGTGGCATATCCTGCGCGTAAATAAATTTACGAATAATATTGCCAATGCCTGAGCAAAGCCGGTCATCATCACCAATATACATCGTATAAATACCGCAAGAAGCTTCAAATGCCGCAACTAGATTTCCTGGTCCCCCAAGATTACGATCATTACGCTGATAGCGAATAATCCCCGGCATTCGTGTTTGCCAATAATGCACCATTTCCTTCGTTGCAGAATCCGAAGCATTATCGCTGATTAGGACTTCCAGCTCAGCCTTGAAGACAGGATCAATTATAATCTCGGCCTCAATTGAGGCTAACAAGGCATCAAGAAATTCAGGACGATTATAGGTAGGAACCGCAAGTGAAAGTAGAGGAATGTTCATGTAATTTTCATTTAAGTTTGCGCATCAATGCAAAAAAATTCAAAAAAATTTATCCTATTTTTGTTTCAATCGAAATATCCTCCAATCGAGTAAAATCGGGCTAAATTATAAATCTCGTGCTTTTGGGTTCAGCTATCAATAATGTGGATTACTACCTGTTGCATTAATGGCGGCCACATTCACAAATTCATATTGAAGAATTATGTCGTATAGCATCCAGCAACATCAGTTAATGGCAGCCCATGATGATTCGACTTTCGTGATTTTTAATCAGCTGATTTAGTATAACTCTGCCTGTCCTTGCAAGAATATAAAAACTATTTTTGCGGTTTATTCAATTGCATCATGCTAATGCCTGCTATCTCAGCAACGTCTTCAGCAGTCATGCCTTTAGCCATCATGCGACGGGCTACTTCCAGCTTGCCTTTTTCGACTCCGATCTCGATTCCTTCTTCTCTACCTTCTTCACGCACTGTTTCAGTAATTCCTTTCCAGTCACGATAGTTTTTTAAGCTATCTTGATAAGCCTGGCGTTCAATCTCATTAAAACAGGCAAGCTGAGCGGTTTCAAACAGTTTCAAAAAAATATCTTCATGAAGCACAGCGGGAATTTCCTGCATATCTTGCAGATGTCTGAAAACATAAAACCACTTATCCTGTTCTGTTTCCAATTCATCAATATTTTTCTTGAAGTTCGGCAGCGTCAGATAAATAAATGTTAATTTGTCATAAAAAATTTGGCCGTTCTGATTTTTCAGATGTACATGATGCACAACTTCCGTAGACGAACGATCCTCTTCAAACAGAAAATCCAGTATACCTATGGTATAAACGGCTGACAGCTTGTAATCCCAATCCCCGCGTAGCGCCTGTTCCTGAATGGGAAAAGTTGAATAGTAGACACTGCGTTCCTTGAAATAGTTTTGCTTGGCTTTTTGCAGCTCGACAATAAAACGCTCGCCGGTGGAGCTGATGCAACTGAGATCAAATATTGCTTTTCGATCTAAGGCAGTCGAACCTTGCTGCTCATTTTTAGTGTATTGCAGATCCAGTATCTGATGTTTCTGTGGAAGAAGTGTGTTGAGAAAGCTGATTAACAAATCCTTGTGCGGCTCTTCGCCAAACAACTTTTTGAATCCGAAGTCGGTAAACGGATTTAGGTATTTATCTTGCATCATTCTCGCCTCCACATTAATGCTTAAAGTTTTCTTGAAGCAATTCAATTTTTACACGTATCATAACAGCACTTCCATTTGCATAGCCATCCTGGAAAATGGGCTACTTAAGTCAGGATAGATGGCAATGTCAATTTTTCGCGCGCCAAGCTTTTGATGCAATTGTGCGAGAATATCCAACTTAGTCATTAAATCGATTTTTTTGAATAATACCAATAAATCAAGATCGCCACCTTTGGCAGTGTCATCCACACGCGAACCAAAAAGATAAATTGCTGCGTCAACATCAGCCTTATGGATGGTGTCGCCGATGGCTAATTGCGCTTCATGAATTAAACGCATGTATTTCCCCTCATATTTAGTCACATCATAACCTATCATAAGACAATACCATTTTTTAGTGCCTGCTCATGAATCGGCAGCACAGGTTCGAGCGGATTTATTATTAATACATCAACTTTACGTCCCCCAAGTCTGATGTACAGACGAGCTGCCAGCCGGCATTCTGCTTGAATGCGATTCGATAAAAATGACCCGGCTCAATTAGCAGATCAATGTCGCCGCCGCGTTGTGTATCATCGACACGACTTCCAAACAGTCGCACGCTGGCTTCAGCACCGAGTTGGCTGGCAACCTCGCTTTTAATAATCTCGCGGGTTTTATCATCAAGACGCATCTTGTTCCTCTACTTGTTGAATAATGTGCATGGCTTAATTTAACCAGGTACCGGCAACATTGTCTTCATTTCCTGCAATACGCCATCAGAGAGACGACATCACCGGTTTATAGTGAAAATCCACCGCGTTTATATTCAGTAAGTAATAATTAGGTTAACGGTCTGTCGCATTGATACAGGTTAATTCAATCATTTCGTATCGCGAGTCGATTTTTCCTGCCCGGCGACCTGCAATATTGCCTTATTGGCAGAAGCGCAATTATAACAGCCCATTAGCGCATTAACCTTAAAAAACAGTTATCCACGAAAATCCCAAAACTCTCGCAAACGGGTTAAGCAGGGATAATGTTCTGTGAACATTAACTCGCAAACGGGTTAAGCAGGGATAATGTTCTGTGCGCAATAAATATAAATTTAATCAAAATGTTAGCTTAGCTTTATTCATCGAATTAGTGATAACTCGACTAAATACAAACGCATGAATTTGTTCGTGTTTTTGAATGCGATGCGGGTTGTGCGCAAAGTTTCCCTTTACAATCAAAAAAAACAGCAGGCGGTGCACTGTCTGTCCTGCTGCGATCAGAAAAATTGCTGGCGCAACGCTGGCTTTGCTGGTGCAGCACAATCTTTGCCGGTGCAATGACAACAGTGGCGGTGCAAGTTAAATACAGTTACAAGATTCAAGGTTCAAGATGTAATGAACCCTGTACCTTACCCCTTGTATCTGCTTCTAACCTTGCCCCTGCTTTTTTGTACCTTTTGCCTTGAACCTGACTTTAACTTAAGCTTTGAACTGGCCGCTTATTTTGCTTTGATATTTTTGCGTGTTTTATCATCGATAACGCATCACGCTCTTACGGAAACTAGTCGACTATTTTTACCGCCTATACATTGCCTGCATTTTGCTGCACCGTATTCTGATAAAATACTCCCATGAAAATGACCAGCATGCAGCTTTATTTACGCCTTTTACAATACGTCAAACCCTATTGGCGCGTATTTGCAACCTCTCTTATCGCGACAGCGGTCGTAGCTTCCGTCGAACCGATGGTACCCGCATTAATGAAGCCTCTGCTCGATGGCACATTTGTGCATAAGGATCAGGCCATGATGCACATGGTTCCCTACATCATCGTACTGCTGTTTTTCATACGCGGTGTTGCCACTTTCATCAGCGCCTATGCCAGTAGCTGGTTGGGCAATCAATTGGTTATGGATCTGCGCAGTCAGATGTTTACCAAACTGCTCACCCTGCCTACTCGCTATTATGACAATAATGCCACCGGTAACTTAATCTCCAAACTGACTTATGATGTCACTCAGGTTACCAGTGCTGCAACTGATGTCATCACGATATTAGTGAGGGACAGTATCGTCATGATAGGGCTTTTAGGCTGGCTGTTTTATCTGAACTGGAAGCTCACGCTGCTCAGCCTCCTCATGGCACCGGTTATTTCTATTGTCATCAAGATCAGCAATAAGCGCTTGCGTAACAACAGCCGCGATGCGCTTCAGGCGACCGGCAACATGGTGCAGGTGATCGAAGAGACCGTTTCGGCGCACAAGGTCGTCAAACTGTTTGGCGGTCAAAACTATGAAGACTCGCTGTTCCATGAACAAACCAACTGGGTGCGCAGATACGCAATGAAGCAATCCGTGTCAAGTGCGGCAAATGTGCCCGTTGTGCAGATGGCCATTGCCTTCGCACTGGCCGCTGTCGTTTACCTTGCAACCTTGCAATCCAATGCCAACGAGGTAACCGTAGGCGGTTTTGTTTCCTTCATCATGGCGATGCTGATGTTAAGCTCGCCGCTCAAGCGACTGACGGGTATCAGCGAATCCCTGCAACGTGGACTCGCCGCATCCGAAAGTGTTTTCAATCTATTGGATACCGAAAGCGAAATCGATACAGGCACAAAAATGTTGGATCGTGCACGCGGTGAGTTGCATTTTGATAATGTCACATTTCATTATGCTACCGACATCCAGCCGGCCCTGCGTAACATTTCCCTGACAGTCAAAGCCGGTGAAACAATCGCACTGGTCGGCGCATCCGGCGGTGGTAAGAGTACGCTAGCCAATCTGGTACCTCGTTTTTATTCACCTTCCGGCGGCGTGATACGACTGGACGGCCATGACATTGCTGATTTAAGTCTTGCCAGCCTGCGCAATAATATCGCCCTGGTCAGTCAGGAAGTGGTTTTATTCAATGACACACTTGCGGCCAATATAGCTTATGGCCAGATGCGTGGTGCCAGCGAAAAGGATATTCGTGACGCCGCCCGGGCTGCTCATGCGCTGGAATTCATCAGCGAATGGCCGGATGGATTTAATACTTTAGTCGGTGAACGCGGCGTCAAACTTTCAGGCGGTCAGCGTCAGCGCATCGCCATCGCACGCGCAATTTTAAAGAATGCGCCAATATTGATACTCGATGAAGCGACTTCCGCATTGGACAGTGAATCCGAACGGCATGTACAGGCAGCACTCGAAACGTTGATGAAAGGCCGCACCACGCTGGTGATTGCGCACCGTTTATCCACCATCGAAAAGGCGGATCGCATCGTAGTACTGCAAAAGGGCGAAATTGCGGAAATCGGCACGCACAGCGAATTGCTGGCGCATAACGGCATTTATGCAAAACTGCACAGTATCCAGTATGCGTCATCTGTTGCTGCTGCTTTGAACGAACCGGTATAGCACCGGTTTTTTCGCTGATTTCACTTCACTGCTTGAGACTTTTATTGTTTCGATAAGCACTGTAGATAATTTCATATTCCTGCGCTACCTCCCGCCAGCTACGCATATATTGCGGCACGGTATCTGTTCGGCTTAACTGTTCTTCTATGGCGCACACCCAGGCATCCAGCCCTGCATTAAGAGACAGCACCGTACCCGCATCAGGCGTGACCTGTTCCGCCGCACCGCATACATCCGAAATAACAACGGGTACCCGGGCCGCCATTGCCTCGGATATTACCATGCCATAAGGCTCGGCTTTCGCCGGATGGAGCAATACATCAACTTCAGAAAAATAGTCATTATCTTCACGCCAGCCCAGTAAGCGATAGCCGCCATGCCACGCTGCAAATAGATTCTCTAATTCAGACGGCTTCGGCCCTACCACCCACAACTCCAGATTTGCCCTGGTCAGACGCAAGGCAGCAACGATTTCCAGCGCCATTGGCAAGCCCTTGCGCTGCCATTCCCAACCGACAAAGCACACCACACCAGCATCTGCGGCAACACTGCGCGCTTCACGCTGCTGTACAGGTAATACACCTGGCACAATTGGTACACTTAGTTTTTTAGCCATTTGCGGATAATAATGGCTTAGCTGCCCGCTGATAAAAGACGAATTGGGCACGATGAGCTTTGCCGTATTCAATTCGCGATGTTCAAGATACAGCCGCACCCACACCCGCAGGGAAATAAAGCGCCACCAGCCTTTTTCATAAATCGTCGCGAACGGCGGGCCGTGAAAGGTGGTGACATCGTGAATACCCAGACGTTCATGACTGTGGATAATGCGATCTGCGCACGGATTTTCCCGCACCCAGCGAGTCACCCGTCTGCTAAAGCGCACTTGCGACAACCAGCGCGGCCTTTTAGCCGTTTCGCCCAGCTCTATTACATTAATTCCAGCAGGCTTCTCGGTATGGCAATGCTCGCACAGCACCGTCACCTGATGGCCAAGTTTTTGAAGCTCCAAGGTCAATTCCCAGACATAGCGCTCCATTCCTCCTACCGGGCCATAGCGTTTTACAACTTGTATGATATTCATCTTTTTTGTCATAGTTGCGCATTGTAGCGTGATGAGCGGCTTGGCGCACCTGAGACGATCAACTATCAGACTGCGTTGTGCAGTAAAATCAGTGCTATGATATTTCCTCTGGTATTACCATGTTTTCCATATTGATTCCTACCTGGAACAACCTTGAATTGCTTAAACTCTGCGTTCGGAGCATTCAACAAAATTCTGCTTTTGATCATCAGATCATCATCCATGTGAATGATGGCAGTGACGGGAGTCTGGCCTGGGTACAGGATCAGAAACTGGCGCATACGGCTTCACCGCAGAATATCGGCATCTGTCTGGCTGTCAATGAAGCCGCCATGCATGCAAAAATGGATTACATACTGTACCTGAACGACGATATGTATTGCTGTCCCGGATGGGATACTGCTCTGGCTAACAAGATAAAAAGTATTGATACCGACTTGTTTATGTTATCCGGCACCATGATAGAGCCGCGTGAAACGCATAATCCTTGCGTTATCGTGCGAGATTATGGCACTGATACGGATGTTTTTGAGGAAGCCCGCTTGCTTGCTGACTTACCGCAACATCACAAGGATGACTGGTATGGCGCCACTTGGCCGCCCACACTGGTTAGTCGTCGCTGGTGGTTTAAGGTGGGTGGCTACAGCAGCGAATTTTCTCCCGGCATGAGCAGTGACAATGATTTTTCAATGAAATTATGGCATGCAGGGTGCCGCATTTTTATCGGTGTGGGTGACGCGCTGGTTTATCATTTTCAATGTAAATCCACCGGAAAAATAAAAAAGAACAACGGCGGTAAACAGTTTCTATTCAAATGGGCTATGCGTCAGTCGGTCTTCGACCATTATTTTTTGCGGCGTGGTCAGTTAGCCGATAAGTTAAAACTTGATGAACCTGAAAATACACCCGAATTGCGCTGGCAATTGTTCAGAAGTCGACTAAAACGTGCGCTAAGCTGACGACATTCAGAGCACTTGTTAATCTTAATTTCGTGATGAAACGAGATGTTGCGACACGGTGGCATTCTGTGCGCGCTGTTTGAATAGAGTAATATGCCAAAGTATATGGATCAAGACAAAAAACTGTGGAACATCGTAGCCATTTAAATGTATCCCCCGTTCTTAAGCGACTGGCTGCAAAATTGCTTCCATCTCTTGTACAACGCCTTCAAGGGACGTTAATGAAGAGTGATAGCCGAAATCTGCAGCCCTTATATTTAATGAATAATAATGCGGCTTACTGCCTGTCGCATTAACACCTGCAGTCTCCACAATTTCATACAGCAAGCCGAATTTATCCTGCATGGCGACCAGCAAAGCCGGTTTATCCACCGGCGCACGGCTATAGCAATCAACAACTGCATTAGCTCGCGGCGCATGAAGTATTGCGCTGATCAGACCATAAAAATCGGATGGGTGCAGATAATCGCGCACCATATAATCAGATGAAGTTTTGAGCACTGTTTTATCGCGTATTGCACGCACAATATCCGTGATTAAAAACCGTGCCTCAATATCCTGTGTCCGACTAAAATAATTGAATACACGAATATCGATGATAGAAAATTCAGGATGCGCACGATGGCGGCATTCTGCATGCAGCTTCGCCACCCCATACCATTCGTGCGGCGCGAGATTATTTATCGCGACACTCGCGACGGTATCGTGGCGCGCCGGTTCTTTAAAATTTGATCCATAAGCAGCGCCGCTGCTCAAAAAAAGGTAGCGACAAGCAGGATGTGTTTTCAGGTAATCCATAACCATCTCGTCGAAGCGCAGCGTCACCTCAAAGATGGTATTGCCCATCGCCACGGCCTGAGCCGGATTGCCTACGCCAACGAAATTGATAACGGCATCGAATTCATGCCTGGCAAACCCTGCGAACTCATAAACAGAACAACACCCTGCCAGGCCAACTGAGATCAACCAATTGGCAACCGCTTCCGGACGACGAGCGAACAGATGTAACTGCTTGTCATTTGCCGCAGCCATAGAGACGATCAGGTCGCGGGCAATCTGGCTTGTCGCACCGAGGATGGCAATACGCATAAGGTCAGATTCAAGATTCAAGGCTCTTAAGTCTCGGGAACTGTTCGTCCAGCTTCGAACCAAAGGCCAGGCGCGGACGGCATTCAGTTGCACCTTCCATCATCAGTTCTATCAACAACGGGCCTTTATGACCGGCAATCAGATCCACAACGTCTGCCATATCTGCCGCAGTCACGATACGATATGCCTCAATACCATAAGCCTTGGCAATATCGGTGAATGACGGACTACTGTAACCCTTCTTCGTCGACTGGTCCCGCCCGTCGAAATACATATCCTGGAAATTTTTGACCATGCCCAGCACCGAATTATTCATCACGATGACTGTTATATCCAGGCCTAGACGATTCAAGGTATCCAGTTCCTGAATATTGATTTGCAAACTGCCATCCCCGGTGATTACCACGACCTTACCCTTAGACTGAATCGCAACGCCTAGTGCTGCAGGCAAAGCAAAGCCCATCGCGCCCATGCCGCCGCTGTAATGGACAGCCTGATTAGGTGACAGACGCAGGCTTTGCGCCGCCCACATCTGGTGATTGCCGACATCGCATACATAATCAACAGGATGCTTAACCAGACTGCGATTCAATTGCTTGAATAATTCGCTGGGACTGATCTCCCAGTCTGCATACTCATTACTTTCGGCGCGATCGCGTTGTTTAGTCAGCTCGGGCAACCAATTCTTGGCGATATTTGGAAAAATTTCTGCACGCAGTGAGAAACTTTCAAACAAGCTTTCAGCTGTAGCGCAAATATCCAAGTCTGCCTGTATCCGATTATCCAACTGAGCCGGATCAATGTCGATCTGCACTACTTTTGCCTGGCGTGCAAAATCTTCCACGTCAGAGCCTGTCTGTCTCACATCAAGCCGCGCGCCGATGACAATTAATAAGTCACAGTGCTGCACCGCCCAGTTGGCCTCGCGGTTGCCGTAACTGCCGATCAGATTAAAGTAATTATGACGCGCTACTACACGCTCATGCCCCATCAGTGTTGCTACATACGGAATGCCCAGCGCATCTGCCGCCAGCAGCCATTCGCCCAGCGCATCCGCCCAGCGAGCGCCACCGCCGATACAGATCAGGGGTCGCTGTGCATCACGACATAAGGATTTCAGTTGATTCAATTGGGCATCGGTTATTTTAGCTCCGCTATTAATTGTTAGCGGCATATTCTGCCATTGTTCAACCAGCTCATCTGAAATCTCGGCACGCTGAACATCGTTAGGAATATCCAGCAGTACAGGCCCCAGCCTTCCACTCAGTGCCATCGACAGCGCCTTGTGCAGTTGTGGCAAGAGATCGCAGACTTTATCCACCCGCACTGCATATTTGGTTAGCGTATGTGCAACAGAGACAATGTCCAGTTCCTGAAAACCCTGTTGCCTTATGGCACGATCGCCCTTAAGCTCATGTGTATTAACTTGCCCTGTAATAAATAAACAGGGTACAGAGTCAAACCAGCAATTGCCGATACCTGTCAATAAGTTAGTCGCACCCGGCCCGCTGGTTCCCATGGCCACCGCGATGGTTTTACCCCGGTCATGCCGGACGACACCTTCCGCAGCAAAGGCTGCTGATTGTTCATGGTGCATCGAGACAATGTTGAACTGTCCTGATTCGGCAAAGCTGTCCAGCAGGTGTGTAATCATGCCACCCACCAGCTCAAAACAGGTTTGAATCTTATGTGCAATCAGAAATTTAGCAACGGCGTCGGCAGCTTTCAATATGAATCCTTTTGCTATTTTAAAAATTTACGCCGAAAAAAACTTCGATCTTACTGCTGACGAAATCCAGCATTTCTTCGGTGAGTCCCAGATATACGCCTATCCAGAGCGTGTCATTCATGATGGTATCAGTATTTATCATGTTATTTTCTCTTTACTTATCTCATTCACCTCTGGAAAATGTGCGTCAATATATGCTTTTACATCTTGATAAAGAGCGATCAAGTTTGCAGCACCTTCCAAAAACAGATTGATTGCACTCGCCCGCAATTCAGGTTCATCCGGGTAGTCATGCGCCAACGCATTGCGCACGATGCGAAACTTTTTCCATTCTTCCGCAGAGGGTATCGCGCCTATGCGCTCCAGGCGATTGAGCTTTTCAACAAACGTCGCATTAGCGGAAATTGGTTCCTGGGCCAACTCCAGAATCAAAGGCATCACTTTCTCTCCCATCGAATCCTGCAACTTGGCGAAGCGATAGGCAACCTGGTCCAATATGCGCAGCATTTTTTTTTCGATCACAATACCAGGCAAGAGAGAAGCCCATCCTTTTGCATCGATAAGCGCTTCTCCCAGCACCTCAGCATGTAATGAACATTCCGCAAGATAAATCCGCATCGACTGTTCAGGCATCATATTCTCACTCCTTCATGCATGGCGACTTGATAAATTGGCATCTCGAAAGTAGAAGCTCTGCGCTTCACGACGATGTCAATTTTTTCATCCTCGAACTGAGGTGTGCTCTGAAGTTCGGCAAGCAATGCAAGTTTCCTCACTACAATTTCATCGGCACTTACTAAATTAGTTTCAACAAAAAAATCGTAATCCCCGCCCTTTTTTTGATCGTCTACTCGGGATCCGAACAGCCAAAGACTTGCGTCCTCGCCAAAATAACGATGTGCGAACAGATCAAATATGCTTAACTGCTCAGGTGTGACACGCATAATACTGGTCCTAATTCAATCAGCATCATTTTGGTAAGTTTCAATCCGACGCCGGGTTAAATATGATTATGCCTTAGCAGATATTTCAACATAACTTGCTTTAAGCAATGTGTAAACATTCTCTAACACAGATTTTGCCGCATAGATTGCATTCAATGCCTCGGCAGCTAGTTGCGGTTCATCTTCATATTGATGAGCGATATTGTTTCTGATCTTTCTGAGCTCCAGCCAAATATTTTTATCCTCCAGCAAACCTAACTGCTCAAGCCTGTTTAGAATATCAATAAAAGGTCTATTTTTTGTATGCTCTTCTTGCAAAAAATCAAGCAGCAATATAAATAACTTTTCGCCAATTGCATCCTGAAGCTTTGAAAATCTGAACAGAAACTGATCGATATGTTCAATTTCATCTTCATTGAGTCTTTGAAAACTTTCTGCATTTAATGGCATAAATATCGCCATTTTTGAACAGGCATTATTAATTCTTTTCAGATGCTTATCACATTCCGAAATCAGCTTTTCCAGCTTTTGTCTGATCATAGCAACACACCATTTAGAATTGCCTGCTGTTCAATCGGCCTTGACCGGTCGAGTGCAAAAACAACATCAATTTTTTGTTCGCCTATTTTTTCTTCGACAGTAATCAGAAATTTTACTTTGTGAGCCAGGTCCGTGCCGGCTGGAGACTTAATATACAAATCGATATCGCCGCCTTTTTTCGTATCATCAACGCGACTGCCGAACAGGAAAACTTCAGCCAGCGGCCCAAAGACTTCGCGTGCGGATTGTTTAATTGCGTCAATTTCAAAAGGAGTCAATCTCACTCTAGAAGTTTACCCCGAAAAACGCTTCGATCTTTTCACAAACAAAATCCAGCATCTCTTTAGTCAGTCCGGGATAAACACCGATCCAGAGCGTGTCGTTCATAATCTTATCAGTGTTAATTAGTTCACCGCTGATGCGATAAGTGCGGCCTTCAAAATAAGGCTGGCGAGTCAAATTACCGGCGAAAAGCAGGCGCGTACCGATTTTATATTGATCCAGATATTTCAACAATTCAACGCGGTCGATGCCGGCTGCCTCACGCAAAGTAACTGGAAATCCGAACCAGGAAGGCTCGCTGCCCGCCGTAGCTTCAGGCAGAATCAAGAACTCGGCGCAGGATTGCAGGCGGTTTTTAAGATAGCTAAAGTTCTCTTTACGCGCGGCGATGAAACCCGGCAGTCTGTCCATCTGCGCCAGAGCACAGGCGGCCTGCATGTCCGTAATTTTGAGGTTGTAACCCAGATGCGAATAGGTGTACTTGTGGTCATAGCCCATAGGCAATGAACCCAACTGCTGGCCAAAGCGCTTGCCGCAGGTATTGTCGCAACCCGGTCCGCAATAGCAATCGCGCCCCCAGTCGCGGAAGGATTCGATGATGGTGCGCAGCTCACGGTCTTTAGTAAAGATCATGCCGCCTTCGCCCATGGTGATATGGTGCGCGGGATAAAAGCTACAGGTGGCGATGTGGCCGAAGGTGCCGACATGCTGGCCTTTGTAAGTGGAACCCAGCGCATCGCAGCAATCTTCGATTACCCAGAGATTATGCTTCTCGGCCAGCGCCATCACAGCGTCAATATTGAAGGTATTGCCCAGCGTGTGCGCCAGCATGATGGCACGAGTGCGATCCGATATGGCAGCGGCAATTTTTTCAGGGTCGATATTGTAGGTCGGAATATCTACATCCACGAATACCGGCACCATACCGTTCTGCAGTATCGGGTTCACCGTGGTCGGAAATCCGGCTGCAACCGTGATCACTTCATCACCCTGCTTCAGTGCACGCGCGCCCAGTTTGTGCGAGGTAAGTGCCGTGAAGGCCAACAGATTCGCAGAAGAACCTGAAGTCGTGGTCAGCGCATAAGGCACGCCGACAAATTCAGCAAAGCGTTTCTCGAATGCCTCGTTAAAACGTCCGGTAGTCAACCAGCCATCAAGAGATGCTTCGACCATGTTCTTCAATTCCGGCGTGCCGATCACCTTGCCGGAGGGCGGTACAATGGATGTGCCCGATTTAAATGACTTATCACGATATTTGAGCTCCGCGTAAGCCGGAATATCAAATGTCACCAATCGCCGTAGAACGCGCTCATAACCTTTATCGCTTAAGCTGACTAAAGGCTTTTCAATTCGACTGCTATGAAGATTGAAAGTCTTGTCCACACGAATATGACTTGGATATTTTAGCGTTTCATTCGAAAAATCCGCAAATTCAAGCACAAAGCCCTGCGCTTCATTAACGGCAGTTTTGGTAATAAAAGCAATCCTTACATCGTCATTTTCATCCCTGCTTGACAGAGCCAGTACGGGTCTTTTCTTGGTATTACTTAAGTCACTAAATGGAAAATAGGCGCTGTAAATTGTGCCGGGGATAATTTCAAAGGTCATTCCAGCAATCCTCTTCAACACTATTAAGGACATTTTTTACAAAACCTGTTTCATCTATTAGTTGTGCCATAGCCAGGCTTTCCTGCTGCGCGGCGTCTTTCGATGACAATCGAGGAAAAACAATGATTTCAACTTCATCACCCATTTCAGGGGGAAGAACTAAATGAATCGTATGGCTTGCATCTGCCGTTAGCTGTCTGCGTAATACGTTACTCATGTTAATGCCCTTTCAAATAAGTATTAATTTGTGCCAGTGTAACTGCTTTCATGTCTTCTTTATCGCAATAAGCCCGCTGCCATTCGACGATTTTTCCCAAAGCTTCATCCAGACGCCATCCCGAATGCCAATCCAGTTGAGCTTTGGCCTTGGAACAGTCCAGCTTCAAATAATGCGCTTCGTGCGGATGATCTCCGTCATCGACAACCCAGCCTGCGCCTTTTCCCCAAGCCTGGGTCAATTGCTCAACAATCCATTGCACCGGCTTGGCATCTTCGTCATTGGGGCCGAAGTTCCAGCCTTCTGCGAAATTGGCACCCTCTTCATAAAGCTGCTGTGCCAGCAATAAATAGCCGGATAACGGTTCGAGCACATGTTGCCAGGGACGAATTGCATGCGGATTGCGGATGCGGACGGGCTGCCCTGCTGAAATAGCACGCATGATGTCGGGGATCAAGCGGTCTTCCGCCCAGTCACCGCCACCGATGACATTGCCGGCACGGGCTGTTGCCACGGCAGGTAATGGCTGATTGATGATGGTTGATGAAGAGCGGTTGATCGTTGATGGATTAAAGTAGGACTGGCGATAAGCAGCTGTCACCAGTTCAGCGCATCCCTTACTGTTGCTGTAGGGATCAAATCCGCCCATCGCTTCATTCTCGCGATAGCCCCATGCCCATTCTTTATTCTCGTAACATTTGTCCGAAGTGACATTCACCACGGCTTTGACGCCAGGCGTCATGCGTACTGCTTCCAGAAGATTCACTGTGCCCATCACATTGGTTGAATAAGTCTCGACCGGATTATCGTAGGAATAGCGCACTAATGCCTGTGCTGCCATATGTATCACGATCTCAGGTTGGTGTTCGGCAAATACCGCGCGCAAAGAATCCAGATCGCGTATGTCGCCGATGATGCTGGTCATTCCCGCGCCGACATTCGCCACGTCGAACAGGCTAGGAGTGGTCGGTGGAGAGAGCGCAAAACCCACTACCTGCGCCCCCATGGATTGCAGCCACAGCGACAGCCAACTACCCTTGAAGCCGGTGTGACCCGTAATCAATACTTTCTTTCCAAGAAAGAAAGTATTCGTTGATGGTTTAATGTTGATAGTTGACATAAAAGCGGCTTATCGTAGATTGTTTATAGTTGATATAACAGCGGCTGATGGCTAATTTTTTAAAAGTTAACATCATGAATTTAATCGTTTTAATTGTGAGGCACGTAAGGCTGAAATTTTCTTTACCAACTCTAAAATTGATCCACGTAAGTTTGTATAGTTATCAATACTTGAAAAACTCAAATCAACAGATAGTTGTAACTGAGCATCCAGTTCGAGCAAAGACCCAAAAGCAATTTGCGAAAAGTGTGCCTGATCCGGCGCACGGGTCCGACTACAATCTTCAGCAAGATTTGACATCACCGAAACGCCCGCACTACGCATCTGATCGACCAACCCAAAGCACTCATTCTTCGGAAATTGCGCAGTAATGACAGATACGTTACCGGCCAAGACCTTCGCAAGTTGCCAAACCTCCAGTTTTTCATGGGGGAGTACGGCTGATGGTTGATCGTTTATAGCTGAAACAGCAGATGATTGATGACTGCTTATAGCTGAAAAATCTGATGTTTATAGTTGATGACATACTCTCTCCATTGACAAAATTGACCTGAAATCATAATTGCAAGCGCAGTTTATAAACAATAATCCATAAACTGCTCTTCAAAAATCAACGGCCTTTAAATCCATAAACCATCATCTATCAACCGCTTCTATCAACGACTCTTCAACTATCAACAACACTTACCATATCTTCCATGGTGCTTTTCCTGATTGCCACAATTCCTCAAGGTGCATTTTATCGCGCAAGGTATCCATAGGCTGCCAGAAACCCTCATGATGAAAAGCGGCAAGATTTCCTTCTTCTGCAAGCCGCTCCATCGGTTCGCGCTCCCAGGTGGTTTTGTCATCAACAATATAATCAATTACTTCAGGCGACAACACAAAAAACCCGCCGTTGATCATTGCACCGTCGCCCTGGGGTTTTTCCCGGAAACTGTTGACCTTGTTACCCTGCATATCAAGTGCGCCGAAACGACCCGGTGGCAAAGTGGCTGTCAATGTTGCCTTAACTTTTTGCGCCTTGTGAAAAGCGATCAGTTCGGTGATATTCACGTTGCTCACGCCATCACCATAAGTCAGACAGAATATTTCCTCATCCTTTACATATTCCGCCACTCGCTTGATGCGACCGCCTGTCATTGTTTCATCGCCGGTATCGACCAAGGTGACTTTCCAGGGTTCCGCGTGTCGTTGATGCACTTCCATCTGATTATTCTGCATATCGAAAGTCACGTCCGACATGTGCAGAAAATAATTGGCAAAATATTCCTTGATGACATAGCCTTTATAACCACAGCAGATCACGAAGTCATTCACGCCATGAGCTGAATAGCTTTTCATGATGTGCCAGAGTATCGGCTTACCGCCGATTTCCACCATAGGCTTGGGCCGTGTCGAAGTCTCTTCACTGATCCTCGTACCCAATCCGCCCGCCAGTATCACTGCTTTCATTCGCGCATCCTGTCTGATCATGCAATAAGTTTGTTCATATAGCCTCTTTCACAAGAGGCTCTGTTTCGCGCTGCTTTTTTTTATGCAAGCGCTTGTATCACTGTATTTTTAGCTCAAACATCATGCACGCTTTTTGTAAGGCCGGATTTTGAGCAAGCCGTAGCTGCTGATATCGTCGAGCATAGCGTTCATTTATTGAACATATATTTAGCCAGTTACACGAAAAAGACGATCGAACTGAAAAATCAGTGAAGCGCCTGATTGACCCGGGCAAGATCAGCTTCTTCAAGCATCCCTGCTGCCGCCTTGAGTTGCAACTGACTCAGCAGGTAATTATATTCAGCCTGATACAAATCGCGTCGGGTTGAGTAAAGCTGCTGCTGGGCGTTTAACACATCAAGATTGGTTCTGACGCCGACTTCCTGCCCCAGTTTGCTCGATTCGAGCACGCTTGCGCTTGAAATCAGTGCCTGTTGCAAGGCCTTGACCTGCGCGATACCACTCACCACACCAAGATAAGCCTGACGGGTTTGCTGTGCGACGCTGCGGCGCGCGTTTTCCAGCTCCTGACGAACCCGTTCACGGTTATGCTCCGCTTCACGCCATTTGGAGTTAAGCGCCCCTCCCTGATAGATTGGCACGTTGAGTTGAACGCCGATGCTCCTGTTGATATTATCGACGCCGACACCATACATGCTGCCAGCAGCATTACTGGTGATGTAATTAGCCACCAGATCGACAGTAGGATAATTTGCGCTGCGATTTTTCGCCACTTCTTTGACAGCCAGTTCATCTGCGGCCTGAGCGATGACAAGTTGCGGACTGTGCAATTGCGCCTCGGCCAGCCACTTTTCCAGATCGGCAGGCAGCGGAGGGCTCAGATTCAATTCCCCGCCCAGCGGTTTAATCTCATCCGGCGATGTATTGGTCAGCTGCTGCAACGCACCGCGCCTGACAGCCAGATTATTTTGAGCGGCCACTTCCTGTGCATAAGTTAAATCATGCCGCGCCTGTGCTTCATTGGTATCGGTAATCGTCGCGCTACCGACTTCAAAGCTACGCTTTGCCAATGCCAATTGTTCCAAATTAGCGGTTTTCTGCGCCTCACTCAATTGCACATTATCCTGTGCGATCAACACATCGAAGTAGACTTGCGCTGAGCGCAACAGTAAATCCTGCCCGGCAATTTGAAATTGTGCATCGCTTTGCACAACCAGTAATTCGGCTTCGCTATAGGCCAGCCAGTTTTGCTGTCGGAATAAAGGTTGTACCAGCGTCACGCCATAACCATTGCTGTTATAGCGGCTGGTGCCACTCTGAAATATCTGTGGCACTGTGCCTGTAAATTGAGTGGCGACAGTATTCATCGTGCTGTTCGCCGCAAAATTCACCGTTGGCAGCAATAAGGCGCGACCTTGCGGCAATTTTTCACGACCAGCCTGTTGCACGGCTCTCGCGGCAGCAAACACCGGGTCATTGCTTTCTGCACTGTGAAAAACGCCAAGCAGATCAGTTGCCTGTGCCCGGGCATCCAACGCCGTGATCAGTACCAAAAATGATGCGAGCAGTTTAAGTTTCATCGGATTCGCGAATGTTGGCTTGCCGGGTTGAGTGTTTAAAAAACAAACCGGTCGGGCTGCTTGGCATTCTGCAGCGATGCAACAGAAGTTTCCATGATATTGACGATTTCATACACATCAGCAGCTACCCGCGTGATCAGCTTCGCTTCCATCACCGGCGCTTCGCCCACAATCGCAAACAAGCGTCCGCCAATGTTAAGGCTATTCTGGAACGCTTGCGGCAACACCGGCGTGGAACCTGTCAGCACAATGGCGTCATAACCTTCACCCCAGCCACGAGACGCATCGCCGATCTCCAGCGTAACATTTTCGCGATGCAGTAAATGCAATTTCGCGATTGCATTCAATTCAGGGACAATTTCAACGGAAGTAACATGGCCTGCCAGCGCCGAGAGTAATGCTGTCAGATAGCCGCTACCGGTACCAACTTCCAGCACTTTATCTTGACGCCCCAGATGCAAC